>Ga0209130_1000331_pt1 | contig 54270 bp, 45 predicted proteins | sample AraplaMF_Cvi_mLB_FD_184264 | JGI IMG/M metagenome (GOLD analysis project Ga0209130, IMG submission 184264) | Arabidopsis root microbial communities from the University of North Carolina, USA - plate scrape MF_Cvi_mLB (SPAdes) (version 2) | ecosystem: Host-associated > Plants > Roots > Endosphere... | reverse complement strand
TGCGCGACAGGATCGGCAGCGCGAAGGCCGCGGTCTTGCCGGTGCCGGTTTGCGCGGTGCCCAGCACGTCGCGGTTTTCCAGCAGGTGGGGGATGGTGGAGGCCTGGATCGGAGACGGGGTCTCGTAGCCTACTTCTTTCAGCGCCTTCAAAATGGGGGCGCTGAGGTTCAAATCGGTAAACAGGGTGTCAGACATGGCGGCACTCGTGAGGTTATTGTTGTATCGCCTGATGCGACGGAAGGTGCTATTTTACCCTTTTAAACCGGCACCAACTTGCGCTGGCCGCGGCCTGGTGTCTGACCCTGCGGGTCAGACACCGGTTTACCGGTTTTAGGTGTGCGGCCTGACATCATCCTTCAATGCATTCAACGCCATTTTCTCGATCAGCCCCGGCGCCAGCAGCTTAAGCCAGCGTCCCAGCTTGCCCTTGGCCGTCATCACCACCTCGCGCCTGCGCCCCGCCATGCCCTCGATAATCAGCCGCGCACACTCGGCCACCGGCATCGCCGCATCCTCGCGCAGGCTGCTCTTGCCCAGCTCCCCGCCGGCCGCGTTGTAACCCCGATAACGGATCTGAGTATCCACCACGCCCGGATATGCCGTGGTCACGCTGACCCCATGCGGCTTCATCTCCGCCCGCAGCGCCTCAAAGAACCCCGCCATGGCAAACTTGGTGGCCCCATACGCCGTACGCCCCGGCACCCCCACCAGCCCGGCCAGCGAAGACACGGCCACGATCCGCCCCTGCGACGCCTTCAGGTAAGGCAGCGCCGCATGGGTGCACCAGATCGCGCCCCACAGGTTCACCTTCATCAGGTCCTCATACCAGCCCAGGTCCGTCACTTCCTCGAACAGCGCATGCGCCGAGCGTCCTGCATTGTTGACCAGGGCGTCGACGCGCCCGAAACGCTCCACCGCCGCCGCTACCAGGTGCCGGCACTGTTCCTGCTGCGCCACGTCGGTGGCCACCACCAGCGTTGCGGCGCCGGCCGCGCTGCATTCGGCCGCCACCGCCTGCAAGGCCGCCTCTTTGCGCGCCGCCAGCACCAGCGCCACCTCCTTGCCGCGCGCCTTGGCCAGCTGGCGCGCCATTTCTGCCCCGATGCCGTCGGATGCGCCGGTGATGATGATGACTTCCATGTATCTCCTTTGTTTCGCCGCCCGGAATGCGTTCCATTATGGAGTAATATCCCCGCCATGAATACCAAGTACCTGATCCCTGCCAGCCTGCTGCTGGCCGCCGCTTGCGCCAGCGCGCAGCAAGCGCCCGCCGTCAAGGAAGCGCCGCTGCGCGCCCACCTGTCCTTCCTCGCCGACGACCTGCTCGAAGGCCGCGGCACCGGCCAGCGTGGCGGCGACCTCGCCGTGCGCTACCTGGAGACCCAGGCCGCGGCCATCGGCCTGAAGCCGCTGGCGGACGGCACGTACCGCCAGCCGGTGCGCTTCCAGGGCACCCGCCTGCAGCCGGGCAGCTCGATCAGGTTCGCCGCCGGCGCCAGCACCCTGCTGCCGCGCCTGGGCGAGGACGTCCTGATCGGCACCGGCAGCGGCCGCGCCGACGTGGTGTTCGACGCGCCGCTGGTGTTCGTCGGCTATGGCGCCATCGCGCCGGAAGAAAACTGGGACGATTACAAGGATGTTGACGTCAAGGGCAAGATCCTGGTCATGATGGTCAACGACCCGCAGCCCACCGCCGAAGAGCCGAACCGCTTTGCCGGCAAGGGCTACACCTATTACGGCCGCTGGATGTACAAGTACGAGGAAGCCGTGCGGCGCGGTGCCGCCGGCGCCCTCCTGATCCACACCACGCCTTCGGCCGCCTACGGCTGGAACGTGCCCGCCACCAGCTTCTCATTAGAGCGCTTCCACGCGCCCGGCGGCGGCAACCTGATTGAAGGCTGGCTGTCGGAAGACTACACGCGCACCTTGTTCAAGGCCGCCGGCTTCGACCTCGACACCCTGCGCGCCGCCGCCGAACGGCGCGACTTCCGCCCGGTGGCCCTGAACATCAGCGCCCACAGCGAAATCCGCTCCAGCGTGCGCCAGGTCGAGCAGTTCAACGTGGTCGGCATCGTGCCGGGCAGCGATCCGAAACTGAAGGACGAAGCCGTGGTCTACTCGGCGCACTGGGACCACCTGGGCAAGGCCGACGGCCCGGCCGACGGCACCGACCGCATCTACAACGGTGCCATCGACAACGGCTCCGGCGCCGCCGCCCTGCTGGCCATGGCGGCCGCCGCCGTGCAGAAACCGGCCAAGCGCTCGCAGGTCTTCCTGTGGCCGGCCGCCGAGGAAGTCGGCATGCACGGCGCCGCCGCCTACGTCGCCAAGCCGGCCTTCCCGCTCAATCGCACGCTGGCCGACCTGAACCTCGATTCGATGAACTTTGCCGGCCGCACGCGCGACATCGGCGTCGCCGGCGCCGAGCGCAGCTCGCTGGCCGACAGTGCCGCCAAAGTGGCCCGGCAGATGGGCCTGAAGCTGGCGCCGCCGATCCCCGACCTGTCGGGCGCCTACTTCCGCGCCGACCACTTCCAGTTCGCCAAGGCGGGCGTGCCGGCGTTTAACGTCGGTTCGGCCGTGTTTTCCGGCGACGGCCACTTCGAGTTCGAGCATGCGCACGATGCTTCGGCCGCCAGGATCGTCGCCTTCAAGGGCGACTACCACAGCGTCAAGGACGAATACCACGCCAGCTGGGACCTGGCGGGCATGGTGCAGCAAGCCCAGTTCACGCTGAACCTGGGCTACGAGCTGGCCAACGGCAAGGCCATGCCGGCCTGGAAGAAAGGCGATCCGTTCAGCTTTGTGAAGCGCTAGCCGCCGCTTCGTCCTGCTCCAGCCGGGCCAGGAATTCGGCGGCCGGCAGCGGCCGGCCGAAGAAGTAGCCCTGCATGTGGCGGCAGCCGTGGCGGCGCAGGAAGTCCAGCTGCTCCTGCGTCTCCACCCCTTCCGAAATCACTTCCAGCCCCAGGTTGCCGGCCAGCGCGATGATGGTGGTGACGATGGCCGCGTCGTCCGGATCGACCGTCAGGTCGCGCACGAAGGTCTGGTCGATCTTCAGCACGTCGATCTCGAAGCGCTTCAGGTGCGCCAGCGAGGAATAGCCGGTGCCGAAGTCGTCGATCGCCAGCTGCACGCCCAGCTTCTTCAATTCGTGCATGACAGCCGTGGCATGGGCCACGTCGTTCATCACCGCGCTTTCGGTCAGCTCCAGTTCCAGGCAGTGCGGCGCCAGGCCGGTATCGGCCAGCACCTCCGCCACGCCCTGCACGAAGTCCGGCTCGGCCAGCTGGCGCGCCGACACGTTGACGGCGATGCGCAGCGCCTTGCGCCCTGCGCGCTGCCAGTCGCGCAGCTGGCGGCAGGCGGTGCGCAGCACCCAGTGGCCCACGGCCAGGATCTGGCCCGTCTCCTCGGCCAGCGGGATGAAGCGGTTGGGCGCGACCATGCCCATCTCCGGATGGCGCCAGCGGATCAGCGCCTCCATGCCCATGATGCGGCCCGTGCTGCAATCGACCTGCGGCTGGTAGTGCAGCTCGAACTCGCGCCGCTCCAATGCCGTGCGCAGCGCGCTTTCGATGCGCAGGCGCTCGCCCAGGCGCTCGTTCAGCGCTGCGGTGTAAAACTGGTACTGGTTGCCGCCCATTTCCTTGGCGCGGAACATGGCAATGTCGGCCCGTTCGGCCAGCACGCCCGGTTCCTTGCTGTCGGTCGGGAACACGGCAATGCCGGCGCTGGCGGTCAAGAACAGCGCCGTGCCGTCGAGCACGAGCGGCGCCGCCAGGCTGTCGAGTACGCGCTGCAGCTGCTCGGCGCGCGGCGCCGTGCCGCCGCGCTCCGGCAGCAGCAGCAGCGCGAATTCGTCGCCGCCCAGGCGCGCCACCGTGTCCACCGGCCGCACCGCCGCCTGCAGCCGCGCCGCCACGATCTGCAGCAGGCGGTCGCCGCCCTGGTGGCCCAGGCGGCTGTTGGTGAACTTGAAACGATCGAGGTCGATCGACACCAGCCACAGCTCGTGGCCCTTGCGGCCCGAGTGCTGGATGGTCTGCGCCAGCCGGTCCTGCAGCAGGACGCGGTTGGGCAGGCCGGTCAGCGCATCGTGGGTCGACTGGTGTTCCAGCTCCGATTCATAGGCCTTGATGGCCGTGATGTCGTGCTGGATCGAGATGAAGTTGACCACCGCGCCATGCTCGTCGCGCACCGGCGACAGCACCACGTCGTTCCAGTACAGGGTGCCGTCCTTGCGGTAGCAGCGCAGCACCGCGTGGCCGTCGCGCTGCTCGCGGATGGCCGCCCGCAGCTCGTCGATGCCGGGCTGGTCCAGGTCGTCGCCAAACAGGATGCGCGGGCTGCGGCCCAGCGCCTCCTCGGCGCGGTAGCCGGTAATGCGCTCGTAGGCCGGGTTGACGTAGACCACCGGACTGTGCGGCTCGGCCGCGGTAATCATCACCGCATTGGTGCTCGACTCGATGGCGCGCTGGCGCAGCAGCAAGGCCTGGTTGGCCGCCTTCAGTTCGGCGGTGCGGGTGGCCACGCGCTGCTGGATCAGCAGCTTGCGGCGCTTGAGCGAATCGATGAAAGCCGAGCCGATCACGCTGGTCAGCACGCCCAGCACCAGCGTAAACAGCGACGCCAGGTGCTCGCCGGCCAGGATGCGCGCGCTGGGCGTGGCCACCAGCAGCCAGCGCGTGCCAGCCACGTCGATGGCCTGCTGCAGCGGCGCCGTGCGCGCCGGGTACAGCCAGGCCGGCAGCGCCAGCCCGCCGCTGGCGCGCAGGCGCGGCGCCTCGTACACCAGGGCGGCCGGATCGGCGCCGGCACTGGCGTACACCTGCAAGTCCAGCGCGGCGGCATCCGGCCCGGCGCTGGCGAAAATCTTGCTGACCATTTCGCCCGGCTGCAAGGTCAGCGCCGTCTCGCCCACCACCTTGCCGCCCGGTGCGCCGCCGGCATACAGCGGCATGACCACCACCACGCCTTGCTGCGGACGGTCGCCGGCGCGCTGCGCCAGCTGCACCAGCGGGCCGGCCGCCGGCTGGCCGCTGGCATAGGCGCGGGCGCGCGCGCTTTCATTGGGGCTGCCATACAGGGTATCGAGGCCCAGCGCCGCCGCGTTGCCGGCCAGCGGCTCGATGTAGTCGATCACGCGGTAGCGCGGCCGCACCGCAGCCGGCCGCGCCACCCCGTCTTGCAGCTCGCGCACCGTGGCGCCGGGCTGCAGCGCCTGCAGCCCGGCCTCGAAGGCGGGCCGCTCGGCCTGTTCGATGAAGCGCAGGTAGGCGGTGCCCAGCACATAGGGGTGGCGCGCCAGCAGCGGCGTGACGAAGCGGCGGAATTCGTCGCGGCTGGCATCGGGACGGGCCACGAACAACTGGTTGACCGCATGCAGGCTGGCCAGCGCGCCGCCGATGCCCTCGCGCAGCACGAAGGCGCGGCCCTGCACGCGCTGCTCGAAAGCCAGCTGGGCGCGCTGTGCCTCGAGCCGGCTCACGCCCGCAAACAGGGCGCCGGTCAAGCCCAGGCCGCACAGCAGCGCCAGCAGCGCGGTGCGCGTGCGGAAAACGTGCTGCGGTGCTGCGTTGATCGGATCGTCCATCGGGCCCCCTGCCGTGCGAGCTTACCATTTTCGCACGGCCGGCCATTTAATGCCATAGGGCAACTTTTCCCTGCGGCTCGCGCGCGCCGGGCGCCAGGCCAGCGGCCTATACTGGGCTGCCCACACCACGAGGAGGCGACCATGGAGCATACCTGGATCGTCGTGGCTGACAGCAGCCACGCCCGCATCTTCCAACTGCGCGACGGCCAATTGCCGGCCGAAGAGATCGAAGACCTGGCCAACCCGCTGGGGCGCGCCGACAACCGCCAGCTGGCCTCCGACGGCCACGGCCAGTATTTCGGCCCCGAGGGCCGCGGCCACACCGCGCCGCGGGTGGAAGAACCGGTGCAGCACGAAGTGCGCCAGTTCGCGCGCGAACTCGGCCACCGGCTCGACACGGCGGCCGCCCAGCACCGCTTCCAGCACCTGGCCCTGGTGGCGGCACCGCGCTTCCTGGGCTTGCTGCGCGACAGCCTCGACAAGCACACCCGCCGGCTGGTCACGGCCGAAGTTGCAAAGAACGTGTCGGCCTTCGCGCGCCAGGACCTGGACGCCTGCCTGCAGGCGCTGGCGCGGCCGCGGCCGGCCGGCTAGCGCCATGGACCTGAGTCCGCAATGGACCACGGTGCAGGGCCCGGACGGCGCCTTCGACGCTTTCCTGGCCCTGCCGCGCGGCGGCCACGGCCCGGCCCTGCTCTTGCTGCAGGAAATCTTTGGCGTCAATGCCCACATGCGCGCCGTGGCCGAACAGTATGCCGCCGACGGCTATGTAGTGCTGGCGCCCGACCTATTCTGGCGCCAGGGCCGGCGCCTCGAATTCGGCTATGACGAAGCGGACTGGGGCCGCGCCGCCCAGTGCATGGCGCGCGCCGATGTGGCGCAGGCCCAGGCCGATATCGGCGCCGCCGCTGCCGCCCTGCGCGTCACGCCCGGCGCCGCAGGCCGGCTGGGCGTGCTGGGCTATTGCTGGGGCGGCCGCATGGCTTACCTGGCGCTGGCCAACGGCCACGCCGACCACGCGGTGGCGTACTACGGCGGCGGCATCCAGCATTGCCTCGAGCGCGCCGACGACATCCGCGCCCCGCTGCTGCTGCACTTCGGCGGGCGCGATGCCCACATCCCGCGCGAGGCCGTGCGCAACATTGCCGAACGTTTCGCGCAGCGCGCCGAGGTCGAGCTCCAGCTCTATCCGGACGCCGAGCACGGCTTCAACTGCAACCACCGCAGCAGCTACCACCAGCGCAGCGCGGCTGCAGCGCACGGCCATACCCTGCTGTTTTTGAGTGCAAACCAGTAAGTGCGTTCCCGCACAGATGGTACGGTTGGGCAGTCCTACAGTTGGCTGCTAACCCAACCGGAGGAAAAGATGGCTGATGACCTGAATTCCCGGCCCGCAACTGCGGCCCCCGCTTTGTCCTCGGCCAGCACACTGGCCGCAACCCTGATGGCCGCAGTGCTGGCTGCTTGCGGCGGTGGCGGTGGTGGCGGCAGTGCGCCACCGGTCACGCAACCCGAGCCGCCGACGCCGGAACCACCGAAACCGGCCTTCGCGCTGGCCGTGAAGGAAGTGGCCAGCGGCCTCAGCATGCCCTTGCTGCTGACCGCGCCCGCCGGCGATACGCGCCGCTTCATTGTCGAACGCGCCGGCCGCATCCGCATCCTGGCCAGCGACGGCAGCCTGCGCGCCACGCCCTTCCTCGACCTGACCGGCCTGATCAGCACCGACGGCGAAGGCGGCCTGCTGTCGATGGCCTTCCATCCCGGCTATGCGCAGAACGGCCGCTTCTACATCTACTACACGGACAAGTTCAGCAACATCGCCATCGATGAGGTGAAGGTGTCGGCCAATGCCGACCTGGCCGATGCCAACTCGCTCAAGCGCATCATCACCATCCCGCACCCGACCTACACCAACCATTACGGCGGCATGCTGGCCTTCGGCGCCGACGGCTACCTGTATGCCGGCACCGGCGACGGCGGCGGCAGCGGCGACCCCAGCGGCAATGCGCAGAACCTCGACTCGCTGCTGGGCAAGCTGCTGCGCCTGAAAGTGGACGATGTGGTGGCGCCGCTGTACAACGTGCCGGCTGACAATCCCTTTGTCGGCCAGTCCGGCAAGCGCGGCGAGATCTGGGCTTACGGCTTGCGCAACCCATGGCGCTTCGCCTTCGACAACAGCACATCGTCGCTGTATATCGCCGACGTCGGGCAGGCCGTGAAGGAGGAAGTCAACGTGGTGGCAAGCAGCCTGAAGCCGGCCAATTACGGCTGGAACGTGATGGAAGGCAGCAGCTGCTATAACGCGGCGAGCTGCGCGCAAACCGGCCTGACCCTGCCCGTGTTCGACTACGACCACGGCAGCAATAACGCCAACGGCTGCTCGATCACCGGCGGCTACGTCTACCGCGGCACGGCCCTGCCGGAACTGGCCGGCCGCTACCTCTACTCGGACTACTGCAAGGGCTTCCTGAAAAGCTTCCTGTACGCCAATGGCGCCGTCAGCGAAAGCAAGGACTGGGCGGTAGGCGATATCGGCAAGATCCCCAGCTTCGGGCAAGACGCGGCCGGCGAGCTGTACATGCTGAGCGAAAACGGCAAGGTCTACCAGATCATCCGCAAACCCTAGCGGCGCAAAGCGGGTGGCGAAGGCGCGCTACAATGGGCGCTTTCCCACTTGCCCCCGAAAGACATGGCCAGACTGACGCTCGCGTTCCCGGAAGACCAATTCTGCTTTTCGACCCAGCTGACGGTACGCGTCACCGACATCAACGGCGCCAACCATCTCGGCAACGATTCGATGATTTCCATGATCTCGGAAGCGCGGGCGCGCTTCCTGTTCGAGTTTGGCGTGCAGGAAACCGAGGCCGACGGCACCGGCATCATCGTCACCGACCTGGCCACCACCTACCGCGCCGAAGCGCACGCGCGCGACCAGCTGCTGTTCGAGGTCGGCGTGATGGATTTCAACAAGTATGGCGGCGACGTGATCTTCCGCATCACCCGCCCGGCCGATGGCACGCTGGTGGCCATGGCCAAGCAAGGCTTCGTGTTCTACAACTACCGCCACCGCCAGGTGGTGCCGATGCCGGACGACTTCCGCGCCAAGTTCAGCCGCGTGAACTGGATCGACTGAGCCGGGCAGCGCCTCACTTGCTGCTGAGCTGGCTTGGCGCGCCGAAGGTCTTGCGGAACCACTCATCGACCATCGGTTTTTCATAGCGCAGCGTATCGCTGCCGGCATAGCGGTTCATCTGCTCAAGGTAGAGCATGTTGCTGAGGTGGCCGCTGCCGCTGGCAATCACCTTGCCGTCCTGGTGCAGCGCGTATTGCAACGCCATCGTCGGCCAGTCGGCGCCGCCGCGCAGGATGCGCACGTCCTGCATGGAACGGCGGCGCGGCTCGACGCGGCCGGCCAGGTCGAGATCGGTCACGGTGATGGCCAGTTGCTGGTTGGCCGGCAGCTGCCTGGCCAGGTGTTCGAAGTGGGCAGTGAGCTCCTTCAATACCTGGTCGCGATCTTTCTCCCAGTACGGCACATCGGAAAACTTGTCCGGGTCCTGGTACTTGACGCTCACTTCGCCCGCCGAAGCGGCGCTGGCCGCAGCCAGCAGCAGGGCGGCGGCGATCCAAAAGCGCGTTTGAGTTTTCATGATTGGTTTCCTTTCCCTGGTAACCTTCAATATACTCCTGCGCCGTCCCCTCGCCGTAACTGAAACAATTCCTGACAAAAAAAACGGGCCCGATACCGAGGCCCGCTTCTTTTGCGACAACTGCATACAATCCGTTGGAAAGTCGGGGTCAGCTCCGGCAATCGGCGCTGAGCCCGTCTTTTCATCAGCTGCCGATGCGGCCGCCGTCGTTCTTGGTGATGGCGATGGTGGCCGAGCGTGGGCGCTTGCCGGCGCCGTAACCGGCATTGGCCGGCCATTGGCTGGTGTACTTGGCAGGGCCGGCGATATTGGCGCCGGCCGTTCCTTCGCCCGGGTGCTGGATGTTGACAAACAGGGTCTTGCCGTCCGGCGTTTCGGTGATGCCGGTCAGTTCGCAGTCGACCGGGCCGACCAGGAAGCGCTTGAGCGTGTCGGCGGTCGGGGTCTTGCCGACGAAGGTGTCGACATTGCCGCTGCCGTAGGCCAGCGTGACTTTCTTGCCGTCGCCCACCTGGCCTGGCAGGCCGGCCAGCATCATGCAGTTGGTGACGTCGGTGTAGGCGCCGTCGTCGGTCTGGATCCAGCAGATGCCGGTGGCGCGCGAGAAGGCCAGGCCGTCCGGGCTGGAGAAGTCCTGGTCGGCCGTCAGGCTGGACAAGTTGACCAGGCCCGGGTTGGCGTCGGACTGGGCGCCGAACAGGTAGACGTCCCAGGTGAAGGCGGTGGCAGCGTTGCCGTCCTTTTCCCTGACGCGCAGGATGTGGCCGTTCACATTGCCGGTCTGCTTGCTCGTGCCCTTCATGTCTTCATAGCTGCGCGGATTGGGCCCGTCCGGTGCGGTGCGCGCGCTGTTGTTGGTCAGCGTGAAGTAGACCTCGCCGTTGGCCGGGTTGACCGAGCACCATTCCGGGCGGTCCATCTTGGTGGCGCCGACCGCGTCGGCGGCCAGGCGGGCGTTGACCAGCACGTCGGCCTGGTCGGCGAACGGATAGGCCGCGTAGCCGGCAATCGCGGCGTTGCTGATGTTCAGCTCGATCCAGGAACCGCTGCCGTCGGCGGCGAACTTGGCCACGAACAGCTTGCCCGAATCGAGGTATTTGTCGCCGGTGGCCAGCAGGTCGGCCGGGGTGGCGTCGGCATCGCTCCAGGTCGCGGTCGAGACGAATTTGTAGATGTATTCGTTGCGCGAATCGTCGCCCATGTAGACGGCCAGCGGCTGGCCGGCCGCGGTCTTGCCGAAAGCGGCGCTTTCGTGGGCGTAGCGGCCCAGCGCGGTGCGCTTGCGCAGGTTCCTGCTCTTGTTGTACGGATCGGCTTCCACGATATAGCCCATGCCGTTCATCTCGTTGCGGTAGTCGTCGCTGCCGTCCAGCGAGGCGCCCAGCCTGGAGATGTTCCAGCGCGCGTATTTGTCGTCGGCACCACCCGATTCCCAGCCGTGGCGCGAGGCGGCGCCCTGGCTGCGGCCATAGCGCTTGAGCGCGGCGACGCTCTTGTCGTTGCCGCGCGCTGCATCGTCGGCGGCGCCGCGGGTGAAGTAGCCGCTCCAGTTTTCTTCGCCGGAGACGAAGGAGCCCCAAGGCGTGCGGCCGGTGCCGCAGTTGTTCAGGGTACCGCGGATCTTGCTGGCGTCCGGCGAGTACTTGGTTTTCAGCAGGGCATTGCCTTTGACCGGGCCGCTGATATCGCAGTCGCTCAGGCAGGTGACGCGGCGGTTGAAGGCCGAGTCCTTGACGTACTCCCACTTGCCGGCGTTCTTGCGCACTTCCACCACGGAGATGCCGTGCAGCCCGGTTTCGCGGTCGATTTCCGCGGCCGGGCGCGGCAGCGTGTTGGTGCCGCCGCTGGCGTGGATGAAGAAGGACGACAGCTTGTCGTTGGTGGTGGCTTCGTGGTTGATGGCCAGCAGGCCGCGGTCGTTGCCGCTGGCCGAAGGCTTGCCGTTGCTGTCGAGGCCAAAGAATTCCATGCCGTCGTGGTGGTCGCCGGCGCGGTTCTCGAAGTCGGCATCGCTGCCATCGTTCTTGAAGGCGGTGGCGGAGGCGGTCAGCGGATCGCCGAGCGCGTAAATGATGGTGGCGGTGTAGCCGGCCGGCACGGTGACCACGTCGGCCAGGCTCTTGCCGACGGCGCTGAAGCCCAGCAGCTTTTCTACCGGCGCCGGCGTTTCCGGCTTGGTGACCACGGGTGCATCGTCGCCGCCGCCACCGCAGGCAGTCAGCGTGGCCGAGCCCATCATGACGGAGATGGCCGACGCGACCGAGCCGCGCAGCAGGTTGCGGCGGCTGATGCGCTTGTCGAGGATTTCGCTGAAGTGCTCGTTCGGGGTATCGTTGTAGCCGGCGTCGTCGTGGTCGATCTTGTGTTCCATGGCGCTTTCCAAGAATGGAGGGGTGGTTAAAAATGCCCGCCATTCTAGGAAGCGAACGTGACAGCATTGTGACCGCAAGCAAAGCGAAAGGGGCGCGTGCAGACCGCTTTCGCTTTCCTGTCATTCCATGTGTTGCCCTCGCATCCTGGAGGATGCGCCAGCCTCGTTCTGTGGTGGATCGGACCAGGGTGCGACGAGTCGCGCAACTGTGCGTGCGCGCACGGCGCGGCGGGACGGGGCGCGACAGACTGGGCGGCAAGGAGGCATGCCATGCCCGAAGGTCCATCGATCGTCATCCTCACCGAACAAGTGCGCGCGTTCGAAGGCCGCACCATTGCCGCGGCCAGCGGCAACAGCAAGACACTGCCGTTCGACGAATTGCCCGGCCAGCCTGTGCTGTCCTTGCGCAGCTGGGGCAAGCATTTCCTGATCGAGCTGCCGCTGTACACGCTGCGCGTGCATTTCCTGATGTTCGGCAGCTACCGCATCGACGAGCGCAAGGAAGGCGCTGCGCCGCGGCTGTCGCTGCAGTTTGAGGAAGGCGGCGAACTGAACTTCTATTCCTGCTCGATCAAGCTGGTGGAAGGCGAACTGGAGCAGGCCTACGACTGGCGCGGCGACGTCATGTCGGAACATTGGAGCCCGCGCCTGGCGCTGAAAAAACTGCGTGCCGATCCGCAGCGATTGGTGTGCGATGTTTTACTCGACCAGAGTATCTTTGCAGGAGTTGGCAATATTATTAAAAACGAAGTATTGTTTCGATTGCACATTCATCCTCTCTCTACAGTAATTAACTTGCCGCAAGGAAAGTTACGGGATTTGGTGAAGCAGGCACGCCAATACAGTTTTGAATTCAAAACCTGGAAGCAGGCATTCGAACTCAAAAAACATTGGCAGGTGCATAACCGCCGTGACTGCCCGCGTTGTAATATCAAGCTGCACCGGGCCCACCTCGGGCTCACCCAGCGCCGCACGTTCTGGTGCGAGCGCTGCCAGAAACGTTACGGCGACGCAGTGCTGTTGTAAAGATTTAGCATCTCCAGTATTGCCTGTTGTTAATAACAATGGGTAGGACTACAATCATTTTGACGCGCCTAAAAATTGCGCATCATCCAGGACTGTGTGTCACATTTGGAATTTGCCAATATGTCTTTCTTGTCTTCTGCTACGCCCAAACTTGCGCCGTGGCGAATCCTGCTGGTTGATGACGAACCCGATATCCACGACATCACCAAGCTCACCCTGAGCCGCTTTCGCCTGGAAGGGCGCGGCCTGACTTTCCTCCACGCCTACAGCGGCGCCGAAGCGAAGGAAGTACTGGCGAAGGAAAAAGACATAGCCCTGGTCTTCCTCGACGTGGTGATGGAGCGCGAAGACTCCGGCCTGGAAGTGGCGCGCTGGATGCGCGAAGACCTCGACAACCAGTTCACCCGCATTGTGCTGCGCACCGGCCAGCCGGGCCAGGCGCCGGAAGAACGCGTGATCGTCAATTACGACATCAACGATTACAAGGAAAAGACCGAGCTCGATCGCACCAAGCTGTTCACCACCACCTTCGCCGCCCTGCGCGCCTACCGCGACATCATGAAGGTGGAAGAAGCGCGCCAGCAGCAGATGCATTACCGCGAAGGCCTGGAACGCGTGATCGCCGCCTCGGCCCATATTTTCCAGGCACGTAACCTGAAAGACTTCGCCAACGGCCTGCTGCAGCAGGTCGTGGCGCTGCTGCGCCTGGAGCAAAGCATGCTGGTGCGCCTGCGCGGCGCCAGTGCCGTCAGCGGCGAAACCGATTATGAAGTGCTGGCCCAGATCGGGCAGGAAGAAGACAGCCTGCTTACCCCAGACCTGCTGGCCCAGCTCAAGGACGCGGAGCGCAACCGCATCTCGCGCATGACCGGCGACACCTTTGTCGGCTATTTCCCGAACAGCAGCGGCAAGGCTTCGCTGCTGGTGCTGAAAGGCGTGGAAGAGATTTCCGAGATCGACCAGAAGCTGCTGGAAATTTTCTGCAGCGGCGTGGCGATCGCCTTCGACAATATCCTGCTGACGCAGGAAATCACCGATACCCAGGCCGAGCTGATCATGCGCCTGGGCGACGTGGTCGAATCGCGTTCCAACGAAGCGGGCAACCACGTGCGGCGCATGGCCGAATTCTGCCACCTGCTGGCCACCGCGGCCGGCATGCCGGAAGAAGAAACGGCGGTGCTGAAGCACGCGGCGCCGATGCACGACATCGGCAAGATCGCCACGCCGGACTCGGTGCTGCTGAAGCCCGGCAAGCTCGATCCGGCCGAATGGGAAATCATGAAGCAGCACCCGGCGGTCGGCCTGTCGATCCTGGACGGCTCGCAGCGGCCGATCCTGAAAGCGGCAGCGGTGATCGCCCACCAGCACCACGAGAAATTCGACGGCAGCGGCTACCCGCAGGGCCTGAAGGGCCAGGACATCCACGAATACGCCCGCATCGTGGCGGTGGCGGACGTATTCGATGCCCTGATGCACAAGCGCTGCTACAAGGATGCCTGGCCGGTGGAGCAAGTGCTGGCGCATATGCGCGAAGTGGCGGGCAAGCACCTCGATCCCAAGTATGTGGAACTGATGGTGCAGAACATCGGCAAGGCGCTGGCAATCAACGAACGCTTCCCCGACTGAAGCGTTTACTTGCCCAGGGCGGCCTTGGCCTCGGGCGTCAGGAACTTCAGGATTTCGCCATAGGGGACCGCGATGTTTTCATTGCAGTTCCTTGAAGCGAAGATAAAGTCCGGGAAGAACACCAGCGCTTTTTCGGTGGGATACACCTTGTAAAAGCCCTGGTTTTCCAGCTGTCCGGCACATCCTTGGTCCGGCCCCTTATTTCCCTGCGCCCTTGCCAGCACCAGGCGTTTTACCTGCGCCGGCAACTCCCCTTCCGAAGCGCTCTTGAACCAGTAGCTGCTATCGAGTTCGGCGCCGGTCGCCGTGTCCCAGGTCCTGTACGATGGGCCGTCGTTGGGGTGCGCGCCGCCGCAGTTTTCGACGCTGTCAATCCGTACCGCGAGCAGGCGCCGGTTCCAGAACAGGATTTCCTGTTCCATCGACGATTCCCCGACGATGCCCAGGTTCTCCAGGGCGTCGCGCCGGCATTGATACATGCCGGCCTTATCGGCGGGGAAGCCGCCCCGCAGCGCGGCATTGATGGCATCGGCTGCTTTGCTCTTCTCCAGCAACTGCACTGCGCTGAAATGGCCGATATCCGGCTTGCCGCCATCCGTGTAGAGCGATGCGTAACGGTGTCCGCCATGTTCGCTCACGCTGCGCACAACGACCGGCTTTGACTCCAGCGGGGCGTTGAATGCGTCGCCGCCACAGGATGTATCGCCGCCGGCAGGCCGCTCCAGCCTGATCGGAATGCTTGGGTCACCCGGCTTGCGCCAGGAACCGGCCAGCACGCCCTCGGCCTCCTGCTTCAATTGCCAGTGACCGGAGATCTGGCCGCCCGGCTCTTCGTTCCATTCGCCGGCCTTGCCGGCCGGGGCCAAGGGTATCAAGCCCAGATGGCGGCGATAGTAGTAGGTTCCGTACAATTCCTCGCCGCCCAGGCAGACCATGACTTTGTTGCGGCCGATAGTGCCTTCCCAAACGCCGCGCATTTCAGCCTGTGCGCAAGCCGGCGCGAGTGCAGCGAGCAGGCAAACGGCAATCTTCATCATCAGTAAGCCGTCAGTACCACCGGCAGGCGCTTGGTGCCGGAGCGCCATTCGCCCGTCAACCGCGCGCCGGACAGCTTCAGCACCATGGCGCCAGTCGGCTTGCCGTCCTTGTCGCGCTCCGTCAGCGTAAAGTGTTCTCCCTGGCGCTGCAGGTCCAGCTCAATCCGTTGGCGGTGTTTATCGTAGTAATAGTGCGCTTGCTCGAACGGTTTTTCTTCCACGTAGCTGGCGCCAAGGAACAGCGTCACCGCCAGCTTGCCATCGATCGTGCCTTTGAACAGCTGGCCGGACTTGTTGATCAGCGGCGTTTCGGCCTGCGCTTCGCCGAGCAGCAAGCGGCGCCCGTATGGACTCAGGTAGGGGCGCATGCCCTCCCCTTTTACGCTGTAGGAAAAACTGCCAAGGTCGTCAAGCGCCCGGGCGGAATGGCTGGCGCATTCGCTGAACGATACGACCAGGCGGTTTTCGGCGACGACGAGGGAGCTGTAGTCATGCTCCGCATCCCGGCGCTGTTCCAGGCACATTTCGTACAGCTCGAGCTGTTCCTGCAGCCTCGTGTCGCCGCCGTGCTTGCGCATATCCCGCTTCAGGCCGGCGACGAATTTTTCGATCTCCGCGATGTGCGCCTTGTGCGCCTTGACCTGCAGCCGAGCCTTGGCGTCCGGCAGCGCCAGGTCCAGCGCCGAAACGGGGCGGCCACTCTCCGCATCAAAGTCGAAGTTGCTGATGCCGGTGCTGCAATACGCGCCGCAGCCTTCCTCTTCCACGCCGATGCGCACCATGCGCCCGCCGTTCATGGTTTTGATGCCCGTCGATTCGATGGTCACCATGCCCTGCAGGTCCTTGAGCCTGGTATCCTTGGGATCGCTGGCCGGCAGCGTCTGGAAATACGCATCATGCAGGTAGCTGTTGATACGCTCTGCCGCACCGGGCGGCCCGCCCACGATCCAGGGGAAGTGCGCTGTCGCTGCCTGGCCGCTATTGCCGGTAAAAGCATAGCTGCGCGGCTGGTCGGCATACGGTGCGGCATAGCTGGCGGAGCCCAGGCTTGCGGCCAGCAGGAAGGTGGTCAGTTTGATCAATTGAAATTGCATTGCTTTGGTTTTTCGATGCGGATAATTTCATAATCGAGCAGGAAGGGACCGTCTCCATCAACGCCCGGTCCTGCGACATATTCAAATGCACGGATACGCAGTTTTGCGGTCGCCATCTGGCAATCGTCAGCCGAAAACCAAAGTACCCCGCCCAAGCTGTCCCCAACGTCGCGCCAAAGCTTGCCGCTTACTTCGGCATTGCCCTGGAAGCGGAAGGTGCCCATCCCACCCAGTTCCTTTTCCTTGCGGTAGCTGCACACCGCGACAAGCTTCATGCGTTGGGATGACCTGACGACCAAGGCTGGTGCGTCTATCGTGTACCGGCCTTCGATACGCGGACCAGTGGCGCAGCCGGCCAGCAAGCGGAACGGTGCGCTCATGCGCTTTGCTTGCGCTGGTCGCGCGGGAATCGCAGGTGGTAGTGCAAGCCCATGCCGGGCGAACTGACGACCTTCACCGAGCCGCCCAGCGGGCCGGTGACCAGGTTGTACAAGATGTGGGCGCCGAGGCCGCTGCCGCCGGAGCCGCGCTTGGTGGTGAAGAAGGGGTCGAACAGCTGCTGCAGCGTGGTGGAATCCATGCCGACGCCATCGTCGCTGTAGTCGAACAGCACATGGTCGCCATCAAGCTTGCCCGTGATGCGGATGGTGCCCTTCTGCCCTTCCTCAAAGCCGTGCACCAGCGAGTTCACCACCATATTGGTGACGATCTGCGAGACGGCGCCGGGGAAGCTTTCGCAGTGGATGTCCGGCGGGCAGTCGACGTTGACGGCGATCGGCTTGCCTTTCAGCTTGGGCTGCAGCGACAGCAGCACTTCGTCCAGGTATTTGCGCAGGTTGAAGTGGCGGATATTGTCGGAGGACTGGTCGACCGCCACCTGTTTGAAGCTGCGCACCAGCGCGGCGGCACGCTGGGTATTGGTGGTCATGATCTTGAGCGACTGGTCGACGGTGTCGAAGAACTGGTGCAGGCCGTCTTCGTCAAGCGCGCCTTCGGCCAGGTCGATGCGGCACAGGCGCAGTTCTTCCACCAGGTGGCTGGTGGCGGTGACGCAGATGCCGAGCGGGGTATTGATTTCGTGCGCCACGCCGGCCACCAGGCGGCCCAGCGAGGCCAGCTTTTCCTGCCGCACCAGTTCCGATTGCGCGGTCTGCAATTGCGTCAGCGCGGTGGCCAGTGCCGTGTTCTGCTCTTCCAGTTCCGCCTTGGCGCGGCGGATCGCGAGGTCGGCGCGGGTACGCGCGATGGCGGCAGCCGTGTGGTTGGCGACGTAGGACAGGATATCCAGTTCGGCCTGCGAGTACACCACCGAGGCGTCGTAGCTTTGCACGATGATCACGCCCAGCGCCTGCTCGCCCACCATCATCGGGCAGCCCATCCAGCTGGCAATGCCCTGGTTGCCCAGCGGCTCATGGATGTCGCCGCGTGCCATCAAGGCTGCAAACGCGGGGCCGTCGAGCAGCATGGGCTGGCGCTTTTTCAGCACGAAGGAACTCATGCCGATGCCGAAGTCGAATCGCTTGAGCGGCGCTTCCGCGTCCTTCTGGTCGACGAAGTACGGGATCGAGATTTCATCGCGCTTGGGATGGTACAGCGCGATCAGGAAATTGCGGGCGGTGATCAGGCCGCCGACAATCTCGTGCAGGCGCGCATACAGCACGCCGGCATCCGACTCGGCGGAAGCGGAGGCGGACAGGCTGGCAATCTCATACAGCGCGCGCTGCAGCCGCTCGGCCTTGCTGCGCTCGGCCACTTCGCGTTCCAGTTCCAGGGTGCGTTCGCGCACGGCGCGTTCCAGCCGGTCCACGCTCTGCAAGCCTTGCAGGGCGCTCGAGACGTGGTTGGCAATCTGCGCGAACAGCGCCTGGTCTTCCTCGCTGTAGGTATGCTGCTTGTCGTAGCTCTGGATCACCATGGCGCCGAGCACGTCATGGTTCTGGTCCAGCAGCGGGCAGCCAACCCAGTGTTCCGCTATCGTGCCCACCCCGAACACTTCGTTTTCCTCGCGGGCGCGATGCTCGTCGCCGGTCATCACCAAGCGCTGCTTGTTCAGGATCACCCAGGCGGTGGGCGACTGGTCGGGCGTGGCCAGCTGCACCAGCTGGTCCTTGTAGGGATGGTCGTCGACTTCATCGACAAAATAGACGAAACGCACGGCATTGCCGGCGGCGTCGCGGTCGCTCAGGGCCACATAGAAATTCGCGGCGTACATGATGCGGCCCAGCGCCGCGTGCACGGACTGCAGGAAGACCGTGATATCGGTACAACTATTGGATAGCTTGCCAATTTCCAGCAGGATTTCCTGGACGGCCTCCAGGCGGCGCAGACGGCTTTCCATCTTCTTCCCATGGTTAGATGCGTCTGGGCAATATAGCAGGAGGCGCGGCGGCTAGCCAGAAGAAACAAAGCCCGCGTTGTGCGCGGGCTGTCTCGATTTGTGCGATATCAATGCAATGACATGGCAGGCCGTCGCGGCGGCAACACCGGCGGGCCGAGCGGCGTAATGCGCGGATCGATGGCCGGGTCGGGCGTCTGGTATTTGAAGGGATTGATGATGATTGGTGGAATCGTCGGTGGTGCGGACGGCGGGCCTTTCGGGCCAAACTCATGAGTCGCGCTGCGCTGGCGCGGTTCGCTGTCGATTCCCAGGAGCAACGATTGGCTCCCGTCGCTTACTAGCCAAGCCATATTCCCCTCCATCTCAGAGATCGGATATTCAGTATAGGCAAACAGTTAATGAATTCAAGCAGCGATTAGCGCTTGCGGCAGCCCTTTTTCCATTCATCATCCAGATTTCACCGTTCGTCGCAATCCGATGGCTGGGCGCGCGCGCGGGTCCTACAGTGACACCATGTTCAACGCCAAGAGGCCCATCATGAAAAAGGTATTTGCCCTGTCCCTGGTCCTGCTGTTCACCTGCATGCTTGCAGCCTGGATCTCCATCGATGCCAGCGACCTGGTCGTCACGGTAGGCGACACCGACTACGACGGGCCGCTGGGCGCATTGTTCGGCACCGTGCTGGCCGGCGGCGCATTTGCCGTGGTGGCGGTAGTGATGGTCTTCACGGCCGCCATCGTGGCCGTGGTGATGGCCGGTGTCGGCGTGATCGTGATCCTGTCCCTGGCCTTGGCGGCCGTGGTGACCATGGCTGCCGTGTCGCCGCTGCTGCTGCCGCTGCTGATCCCGTTCTTCATCTACTGGCTGATGAAGCGCCGCCACCGCAAGCCTGCCGAACCAGCCGCGCCGGCACTGGAACATTCGCCTGCCTGATGGCCCGGGCTGGGTGCTAGAATGCAAATTTTGCAACAATAGGAATTGCATCCATGCGCCCGGCTATCCTGCTGCTATCGCTCACCCTTGCCTTCCCTGCTTCCGCCTTCGCTGACCGGCTCGACGACGCCATCCAGGCGGAAATGCAACGCAGCCATATCCCGGGGGTTGCCATCGCCGTTGTGAAGGACGGCAAGATCATCCGCGAACAGGGCTACGGTTTCGCCGACCTCGAGAACAACGTCAAGGTCACGCCCGCCACCATCTTCCAGTCCGGCTCGATCGGCAAGACTTTCACCGCCGCGCTGGTAATGCTGCTGGCCGAAGACGGCAAGCTGTCGCTGGACGATCCCATTTCCCGCCACCTGGCCAACACGCCCAAGTCCTGGGAAGGCATCACCATCCGCCACCTGCTGTCGCATACCTCGGGACTGGGCGATCCCTACGGCAAGCTGGACCTGGCGAAGGATTACACGGACGAAGAACTGATCGCGCTCGAGGCCGAGGTTCCCGTGCTGTATGCGCCCGGCGAAAAATGGTCGTATTCGAACATGGGCTATCACCTGCTCGGCTTCATCTGCAATAAGGCTGGCGGCAAATTCTATGGCGAGCAGCTGCGCGAGCGCATCTTCGCACCGCTGGACATGGGCACCCGCATCATCAGCGAAGCCGACATCATCCCGCACCGGGCCCGCGGCTATGAGCGCAAAGGCGGCAAGCTGGTGAACCAATCCTGGGTGGCGCCGCGCCTGAACACCACGGCCGACGGCAGCCTGTACCTGACCGCGCGCGACCTGGCGAAATGGGACCTGGCGCTGTACGGCGACAAGGTGCTGCCGGCCAGCGTGCGCCAGGCCAGCTGGACGCCGGCCCGGCTGAACGACGGTAGCGCCACCGAATACGGCTACGGCTGGCAGCTGTTCGAGCGCAATGGCCACCGCAATATCGCCCACGGCGGAGCGTGGCAAGGCTTCCGCTCGATGTTGTACCGCTTCGTGGACGACAAGCTGTCGGTGGTCGTGCTGGCCAATTCCGCCAGTGCGCGCCCGGGCAAGCTGGCCGACCTGGTCGCCGCGCATTACCTGCCGGCGCTGGCCGTCGTGCCGAAGGCGGCCATCGCCGACACCGATCCCGCCGTGGCCGAACGCGTGCGCAGCATGTTCGCCAGCATCGCCGACCGCAAGCTGCCGGAAGGCTTGAGCGAAAAGGTGGCCGGCAACCTGTCGCCGGAATTCCTCGAGATGGTTGCGCAGGATTTGCGCGACTGGGGCCCGCTGCGCAAGGTGGAAGCGCTGGCGCGCAGCACCGATGGCGAAGTGCGCAAGTACAGCTATCGCCTCAACTACGCCGGCGGCACCATGCTGGTCGACCTGAGCCTGGGCAAGGGCGACAAGGTCGAACAGTTGCGCCTGCGCCCCGACTGATCATCCTTCCACGCGGTTGCGGCCGCCCCGCTTGGCGCGGTACAGCGCCTGGTCGGCGCGCACCAGGGCCGCGTCGCCGCTGCGGTCGCCCGGCACCATGCTGGCAATGCCGATGCTGACCGTGATGGCGATGGTGCTGCCATTGCGCCGCAGCGGCGTGTCGGCAATGCGCTGGCGCAGGCGTTCGGCGAAAGCGCGCGCCGCGTCCAGGTCGGCGCCGGGCAGCAGGATGGCGAATTCCTCGCCGCCGACGCGGCCCAGCATGTCGATCTTGCGCTGCGAGTCGCGCATCAGGCCTGCCAGATGGCGCAGCACGGCATCGCCCCAGTCGTGGCCGTGGGCGTCGTTGATATCCTTGAAGTGGTCGATGTCCAGCATCAGCACGGCGGCGCCGCGGCCGCCGACATCGCGCTGCAGGCGGGCCTGTTCGTCTTCCAGGCGCGTCATGAACTCGCGCCGGTTCGGCAGGCCGGTCAGGAAATCGGTGGTGGCCAGCTGCACCAGCTCCTCGTTCAGGCGCTTGCGTTCCGTACTGTCGATGGTGGAGACGATCACGAAGTCCAGCGCGTGTTCGTGGCCGGGCATCACCAGCAGCGTCAGCTCATTCTGGCGCTCCACACCGTCCAGGCGCAGGAAGCTGCCTTCGCACTGCACCAGGTGCGCGCCCTGCTCCAGCGCCAGCAGTGCGCGCCCGAATTCCGGCATGGCCGATGGCGCGAAGTTCTGCGCCAGGCCCAGCTGTCCTGGCTGTTTGCAGGCCGGGTCGGCGCCGACCTGGGCCAGCGCGGCGGCGTTGACATCGGTGATGCGCACCAGCCCGGCCAGCCGCTGCAACTGGCTGGGATTGACCTGCAGCCATTGCGCCACATCGTCCACGCCCGACTCCACCAGCTCCTGCAAGGCCGCGCGCACGGCCGACCAGTCCTGCTGCCACAAGGCGACCGGTGCGTGGTCGTACAGGCTGCGGAAACGCGCTTCGCCCACACGCAAGGCTTCGGCGGCGCGCGCCTGTTCCACCGCGATGCCCGCCAGGCTGGCGGCCTGGTCGATCAAGGCCAGCTGCGCCACGCTGGGGCGCTGCGCCTGGCGGTGGTAGATGGCGAAGGCGCCCAGTACCTTGCCGTTGGCGCCGTGTACCGGCTCCGACCAGCAGGCCCCGAGGCCGGCACGCAGCGCCATTTCACGGTAGGGCGCCCATAACGGGTCGCTGGCGATGTCTTCCACGATCACGCGGCTGTTGCTGGTAACCGCCTTGCCGCAGGAGCCGTTGCCGTAGCCGACCGGCAGGCCGTCAATGGCTTGGCGGAAGAAGGCCGGCAGGCTGGGGGCGGCGGACAGCAGCAGGTGCCGTCCTTCCTCGTCCAGCAGCATCACGCTGCAGATCATGCCGGGGTTGGCCGCTTCGATGCCGCGCATCAGGCTGTCCAGTACTTCCTGCTGCGGCGCGCCGGCGGCCAGCAATTCCAGCACCTGGTGCCGGCCTTCCTCGCGCCGCTCGTTCATGGTGCGCTCGGTGATGTCGCGGAAGGACCAGAGCCTGGCCGCCTCGCTGCCCAGGCGCAGCGGGCGCGTGGTGACTTCCAGCACGCGGCCATCGCGTAACTGCAGCTGGCTGTGGCTGTCCTCATCGTCCGGATCGGGGCTGGCGCAGGCGCGCAGGAAGGCATCGGGCTGTTCGAGCTGGCCCGCCATATGGGCCAGCAGGATGGCGCCGTCGTTCTCCCAATCGAGCTGCTCCGGCACGTTCCACAACTGGCGGAAGCGGCGATTGGAGTTCAGCACCTTGCCGCTGTAGTTGTCGACCAGGATGCCGTCCACCGTGGAATCGAGGATGCAGCGCAATACCGCCTGGCTGCCCTGCGCATGTTCGGCCATGGCCAGCAGGGTTTCCTGCCCTTCGCGCAATTCATCGCCCATGCGGCCGCTCTGCTCGAGCGCGACGCGCAGGCGCTGCCGGCTTTCCGCCAGCACATAGGCCAGCAAGGCCAGCAGGGCACTGATCAGCAGGCCGCCGATGGCGATGGTGCGCGGCTTATCCGACAGCACGCCGTTCGGCTTGGGCAGGGCGCTGATATGCAGGGTCCAGCGCCGCCCGGCCAGGCTGAGGCGCTTGAGCGCGTGCAGTCGTCCTTCCACGGCGCTGGCGGCGGGCGCGCTGTCGAACATGCGGGTCATGGCGTTGGTGTCTTCGCCGTCGTAGATTTCCACGTCGAGGCCGCGCAAGGCGTCGTGCCCCAGCGCCGCCATGACGTCGCCCATGCGAAACGGCGCGTAGACCCAGCCCTTGAGGGCGCTGCGGCGCTGGACCAGGGTATAGCGCCCCACGCCGTTCTGGTAGATCGGCAGCGCGATGATGAAGCCGGCCTGCACCGGGTCGGCGTTTTCCTGCTTCAGCAGCAGCTTGCCGGTCATGGTCGGCAGCCCCGAATCGCGCGCCTGCTCGAAGGCGGCGCGGCGTACCGGTTCGGACAGGCCGTCGTAGCCGAAGGCCAGCAGGTTGGTGCCGGAAAACGGCTCGATGTAGACCACCGGGCCGTACTGGCTGCGCTGGCCGGGCGGGCTCACCGCATAATCCGGAAAGCCTTCCGCCTGCACGGTGGCGAGGTGGGAATCCAGTTGCGGGCCCGGCACCAGTCGCATAAAGCCGATGCCCTGCATGCCGGGGAAGTTCTGGCCCAGCTCAAGGCGTTCGATATAGGTATGGAATTCCTGGCGGTCGACAAAGTCGGAACTGGCGAACAAGCCCTGCACGCCATACAGCACCTGCACGCAGGCTTGCATGCGTGCGGCAATATTGTTGACCAGCTCGCGGGCGTGATAGTCGAAGCCGGCGCGGGCGTCGCGTTCGGCGTCGACATGGGCGCCCCACCAGACGCTGCCGGTCGCCGTCAGGCAAAGCGCTGCCACCAGTCCCGCCAGCAAGCGGGGTTGGAGCAGGTGTTGGAGCGGCGGGCTGGCAGGTGGCCTCTGCATACCAGCATCTTAGTTTGTTTAGGGCAAAGTAGTTGCCCTATAGAAAAAGTCAATCAGCGCCAGTGCCGCGATTGCCACTCAAGGCAGCGTGGTACAGGCGGTAGCCGCGCGCGCGCAGCTCGCAGGCCGGGCAGGTGCCGCAGCCATACCCCCAGTCGTGCAGTTCGCCGCGTTCGCCCTTGTAGCAGGTGTGGGTGTCGGCGCGGATCAAGTCCACCAGCGCCTGGCCGCCGAGGCGTTCGGCCAGTTGCCAGGTTTGCGCCTTGTCCAGCCACATCAGCGGGGTTTCCAGCTTGTTGCGGGTATCCATGCCCAGGTTCAGGGCGACCTGCAGGGCCTTCATGGTGTCGTCGCGGCAGTCCGGATAGCCGGAGAAGTCGGTTTCGCACATGCCGCCCACCAGCACGGTCAGGCCGCGCCGATAGCCCAGGGTGGCGGCCACGGTCATGAACAGCAGGTTGCGGCCGGGGACGAAGGTGTTCGGCAGGCCGTTTTCCTGCATCACGATCTCGATGTCTTCGGTCATGGCCGTCTTCGACAGTTGCGAGATCAGGCCCAGGTCGACCATGTGGTCGTCGCCCAGGCGCTCGGCCCATTCCGGCTTTACGCGGCGCATCTGCTCCAGCACGCGCGGGCGCACGGTCAGCTCGATCGCATGGCGCTGGCCATAGTCGAAGCCGATGGTTTCGACGCGCGGGTAGCGCTCCAGGGCCCAGGCCAGGCAGGTTGTCGAGTCCTGTCCACCGCTGAACAGGACCAGTGCGGCGTCGTTTGTCAGCATCGCGGTCTTTCTTTGAGGTCTATTTGTAGTCAATCATTAAGTGGCCGACAAGATTGCGGCTGATCCGGTAACATTCGGTTTCGACTTTCCAGATCACAGACCACGAATTTTGGCACAAACCGGCATAAAAGTATTGAGGGGCCTTGTACTGGGCTGCGCTGCCCTGCTGCTGCCCTTGCTGGCGGCTGCCCAGGGCTGGCATTACCAGGTCCGCATTCACGCGCCGCGCGAGCTGGAATCCCTTCTCGAAGATAACCTTGACCTGGTGCGCTACCGCACGAACGAGCGCATGGACCGCGACCAGCTGCAGCGCATGCTGCGCGCGGCGCCGGAGCAGATCAAGACGCTGGTTGCAACTGCCGGTTACTACACGCCCGCCGTCAACATTCAGCTCGATGAAGGCGGCACGCCAACCGTCACGGTCGATGTCCAGCCCGGCGAGCCGGTGCTGGTGGGCGAAGTGGAGATCGTGCTGGAGGGTTTCCAGTCGTCTTCCGGCGCGCCGTTCGACAAGAACGCGCTGAAAGCCGGCTGGAGCCTGCCGGCCGGCGCCGTGTTCCGCCAGGACGATTGGGAAAAGGCCAAGCGCGATATCCTGCGCGCGGTGGTGCAGACGCGTTATCCGCGAGCGCAAATGCTGTCCAGCGAAGCGGTGGTCGATCCGGAAACCCGGCGCGCGCTGCTGCACGTGGCGCTCGACAGCGGTCCCGAAATGCGCTTCGGCGAACTGAAAATCGAAGGCTTGCGGCGTTACCCGGAATCGGCGGTGCGCAACCTGAACCCGATCAAGCCGGGCGACTACTACAGCGAGGCGGCGCTGCAGGCTTACCAGGGCAAGCTGCAGGAGACCGGCTATTTCGCCAATGTCGAAGTCAGTGCCGACCTGTCCTCGGTGCTGGGCGAACAGATTGAAGCCGCCGAGCAAAAAGCCGAAGGCGTGCCCCAGCCGGCCAGCATGGCGCCGCTGCCCCTGCTGGTGCGGGTGGTCGAGAACAAGCGCAAGAACGCCAGCGTGGGTATCGGTTTCAGCACCAATACCGGCGCCCGCATGTCGGGCACCTACGATGACCTCAACGTGTTCGGCCTGAAGATGAAGAGTGCGCTGACGCTGGAAACCAAGCGCCAGCAGGTGCGCAGCGATTTCTATTTCCCGACCACGGCGGACGGCTACAACGACAGCTTTGGCGCGGCGGTGGAACGCAAGGACATCGAGGGCGAGATCACGCGCACCGCCTCGGTCGCGGCCAAGCGCGCCTGGGGCACGCCGCTGCTGGAGCGCAGCATTTCGATCGAGTACCTGAACGAGAGCAAGACCGTGAACCGGGTACTGTCGTCGCACAGCCAATCCTTGCCGATCACGTATGCCGCCACCTGGCGCAAGGTGGATAACCTGGTGTTCCCGACCAAGGGCTATGTGCTGAACGCCACGCTGGGCGGAGCGCTGTTGCCGGTGCTGACGGACGAGAAATTCATCCGCGCCACGGCGCGCGGCATCACTTACCGGCCGCTCAGCCCGAAGTCCACCGTGATCCTGCGCGCCGAATTCGGGGCGCTGGGCTCGGCCCGCCAGGAAGGCGTACCGACCACTTACCTGTTCCGCGCCGGCGGCGACAATTCGGTGCGCGGCTATGCCTACCAGGAACTGGGCGTGCAGCAAGGCGAGGCGACGGTGGGCGGCCGCTACCTGGTGACCGGCAGCGCCGAATACCAGTACTGGTTCCAGCCCACCTGGGGCGCAGCGGTGTTCTATGACGCCGGCAATGCGTCCAATTCGCTGGGCGGCCTGCATCCCAAGTCCGGCTACGGCGTCGGTGCGCGCTACAAGAGCCCTGTCGGACCGATCAACGTCGACGTCGCCTACGGCCATGCCACGAAAAAGGCGCGCCTGCACTTCTCGCTGGGGTTCACGTTCTGATGGATACGCCACACACCCCACCGCCGTCCGAGGCCCCGCCGCCGGCGGCCAGCCGCAAATGGCTGCGCCGCTCCCTGATCGGCGGCGGCGTGACGCTGGCCGTGCTGGGCGGCGCTGTATGGCTGCTGGGGCGCGAAACCACGCTGCAGCAGATTGTCGCCCAGGTGGCCCGTTCCAGCGGCGGCCAGATCGTGGTCACCGGCGTGAGCGGCTCGCTGTATGGGCGCATGCATATCGGGCGCGTCGTCTACCGCGACGAGTCCAGCGTGCTGACGCTCGACGACATCAACATCAACTGGTCGCCGCTGCAGTACTTCAGCGAAGGCGTGGCAATCAGCGAGCTGCACGTGGCGCGCGCCGAGTCGCGCACGACCGGGCCGTCCAAGCCGGCCGAAATGCCGGCGTCGATCACCCCGCCCTTCCGCCTGAACATCGCCGATGGCCGCGTCAGCACCCTGGCCCTGGTCGGCGAGGATGGCAGCCGCACCGAACTGCGCGCCATCAAGCTGCAGCTCCTGGGCGATGGCCAGCGCTGGCAGCTGAAAGACGCCAGCGCCGAAACACCCATCGGCGCCCTGGCCGCCAGCGCGGAAATTTCCACCACGCGCCCATATAAACTGAGCGCTATCGCCGCCCTGGCGCCGCTGCCGCAGGTCGCGGCAGCGGCTGGCGCGGCAAGTTCCGCCGGCGCCGCACCTGCCGCCCGGCCGGGCGGCTCCACCACAACGCCACCTGGCGCCCCCGCCGCAACACCGCCCGATCCCAGCCTGGTCCAGCGCAGCGCGACGCGCCTGGAGCTGTTTGCCAGCGGTGACCTGGCGCAGCTGAAGCTCGACGTCAAAGGCAAATCGCATTATGCCAACGGCGATGGCACGCTGGTCCTGGCGCCGTTCGACGGCCTGCCCCTGCGCAGCATCCGCCTGCAGGCGCACGACGTCGACCCAGCCCGCTTCGACCCGGCCTGGCCGAAGGCGGCGATTGACCTGGCGCTGGATGCCGCCATCAACGGCGACAAGCTGTCCGGCAAACTGGTGGCGACCAACCGCAGCGCAGCCGGCCCGCTCGACCAGCAAAAACTGCCCCTGCAGAGCGCCGCCGCGCAGCTGGGCGGGACGCTGAATAACGCAAGCCTCAACGGCCTGCTGATCGACCTTGGCGCCGCAGGCAAGTTCACCGGCAGCGGCAACCTGCACCGCCTGCCCAAGGACGGCAGCATCGACACCGCCAGCATGCGCCTGCATACCGACCGGCTTGACCTGCGCGGCCTGCACGGTGCCGCGATCAGTACTGCAATCGCCGGCGATATCAGTGCCGAAAGCAAGGGCCAGCAGCACACCCTGCGCGCAGCGCTCGGCGAAGGCAAGCTGCGGCTGGACGCCCACGCCACGCTGCAAGACCTGCTGCTCACGCTGCACCAGGCGCGCATCACGGCGGGCCAGGGCAGCATCACCGCCAGCGCGCAAGCCAGCCTGAAAGACGACAAGGCCTTCAAGGCCAACGCCAGCGTCAAACGTTTCGACCCGTCCGCGCTGGGCGCCTTCCCATCGGCCGACCTGAATGCGGAACTGCAGGCAAGCGGCAAGCTGGCACCGGACTGGCGCGCCAACGCCGACATCGCCCTGCAGCCGAGCAAGTTGATGGGACAGCCATTGTCCGGCAGCGTCAAGCTGGCTGCCGATGCGCAGCGCATCTCCCACATCGACGCCCGCCTTGCCTTCGCCCGTAACACTGCCACCGCGCGCGGTGCGTTCGGCGCCGCCGGCGACAAGCTGGAATGGCAGCTCGACGCCGCCCAGCTCTCCGTGCTTGACCCGCAACTGCAAGGCAGCGCCAGCGCCAGCGGCACCCTGGGCGGCGGCTACCGCGCGCCACGCACCAGTTTTACCGCCGAGGCACGCGGCCTGGCCTACCTGCCCCAGCCGGCAGGCCGCCGCACGGCAGCGGCAGACCAGGCCAACGCCGCCGCACCGCGCGCCGACAGCGTGATCCGCGCCAGCGGCGAGGCCGCGCTGTCCGGCGCGATGGACGTCAAACTGTCCGGCAGCGCAAGCCACGTCAATCCCGCCAGCTTTGGCTCTTCGGTCGCCGGCAACATCAACGCCGATTTCGACGCCACGCTGCGCGCTTCGGCGGATTGGCTGGCCAATGCCGACATCCGCCTGCAAGCAGCATCCACGCTCGGCAACGCAGCACTGAGCGGCCACGCCAAATTCGCCGCAGCACCCGGCCGCGTGCAGGACAGCGACATCGACCTGCACCTCGGCCCCAATATGCTGCAGGCAAAGGGCTCGTTCGGCAAGCCGCAAGACCGCATCGACTGGAAACTCGACGCGCCGCAGCTGGCGGTGCTGGGCCGGGAATGGTCCGGCAACCTGCGCGGCAGCGGCTACGCCAGCGGCGGCAACGTCGCAGGCCGCGGTCCCAATACCATGCCGACGCTCAGCGCCACGCTGGACGGCGCCCACCTGCGCCTGCCAGGCCAGCGTGAAATCTCGTCCATCAAGGGCAGCGCCACCATCGGCACCTCGTTCGGCCAGGACGACCCCTTGCAGGCCGACCTGGCGGTCACTGGCCTGAACCTGCCCGGCGTCCTGATCGACCGCCTGCGCCTGCAAGCCAGCGGCACGGCCGGCAACCATACAGTGCAGGCAGCCGCCGCCAATCCCGACTTCGACGCCAGCGCCAAAGTGCATGGCGGCTTTGCCGCCGACAGCTGGAGCGGCAGCATCGACGCGCTGCAGAACAAAGGCCGCTTCGCCCTCAACCTGCAGGCGCCGGCCACGCTGCGCATTACCGGCCGCAAGGGCGAAGGTGTGCCCGGCCTGGCCACGCCGGAGCAGCTCGCGTTAAGCAGCGCCACCATCGGCATGCCCGAAGGCAGCCTGCACATCGAAACACTGGAAAAGAACGGCCTGCACTGGCGCAGCAAGGGCAGCGCCACCGGCGTCAACGCCAGCTACCTCGCCCAGCTGTCCGACCTCTGGCGCAGCAATGTCGCCAGCACCATGACGCTGGGCGGCGACTGGTCGCTCGAGCTGGCGGCACCTGCCGCCAAAGGCGCTGCGCCGGCACTGGACGGCTACCTGCATGTGTTCCGTGAGAAAGGCGACGTGACGATCACCGGCGGCGAACGCCCGATCCCGCTCGACCTGAAGGTGCTGGATGCGCGCGTCACCGTCGCCGGCGACCAGCTGCGCGCCCAGGCCGAACTGGCGGGCGACCGCGCCGGCAACGCACGATTGGAAGCGAGCGCCCAGCTGCGCGATGGCCGCATTCCGTCCGACAGCCCATTGACCTTTGGCGCCAGCGCCAGCCTGCCATCCATTGCCTGGCTGTCGCCACTGCTCGGCGTGCAGGGCATGGAACTGGGCGGCTCGCTGCGCGCGCACGCGGGCGGCCATGGCACCATCGCCAATCCGCTGCTGGATGGCGAAGTGGTCGGCGAACAGCTGGTGATCAATTGGGCCGAGCAAGGGATCCGCCTGCGCAACGGCGCCCTGCAAGCGAAGGTGTCCGGCGACCAGCTGCAGCTGCAACAGCTGCGCTTCGACGGCGCTGACGGCAACGTGCAGGCCGACGGCTGGTTGCGCCTGGCCGGCGGCGACATGTCGATGGACCTCAAGCTGGCCGCCAACAAGCTGGAAGTGTTCAACCGCCCGGACCGCACCCTGGTCCTGAGTGGCAGCAGCACGCTGGTGCGCGATGCCAAGCGTTTCGAATTCGACGGCAAGTTCAAGGCCAACCGCGCCGTGATTGAACTGCCTTCACTCGACACGCCGACGATCAGTGATGACGTCGTGATTCTTGGCCGCGAAAAGCCGAAAGCGGCAGCATCGGCCGGCCTGCCGCTCAATATCGACCTCGAGGCCGACCTGGGCGATGACTTTACCTTGCGCGGCAAGGGTCTCGACGCGCAGCTGGCCGGCACGGTGCGCGTGCGCATGGCCGATCGCCGCGCGCCGCGCGTCAACGGCAGCATTCGCGTGGTCAACGGCACTTACGCCGCCTATGGCCAGCGCCTGGCGATCGAGCGCGGCGTGCTGAATTTCACCGGAGCTTACGATAACCCGGGCCTGAACATCCGCGCCGTGCGCAAGCGTCCCGCAGGCGATGAACTGAGCGAGACCAATGTGGAAGCCGGCGTCGAAGTGCGCGGTACCGCGCTCGCGCCCTCCGCCAAGCTGGTCTCGACGCCGTCGGTGCCGGACAGCGAAAAACTGGCCTGGATGGTGCTCGGCCACGGCACCGCCGACATGGCGGGCAATGAAATGAGCCTGCTCGGCACCGCGGCCGGCGCCCTGCTGGGCGGCACGGGAGGCCCAAGCCTGGCCAACCGGGTCGGGCTGGATGAGCTGGGCGTCAGCCAGGCCAAGGGACTGGAAAGCACGGTCGTCACGGTCGGCAAAAAGCTGTCCTCGCGCGCCTACATCAGTTTCGAGCAAGGCGCGGGCACGGCGACCAGCCTGGTGAAGCTGCGCTACAAGGTCAATAACCGCGTGACGCTGCAGGTGCAGACTGGCACCAACAACGCGCTGGACGTGCTTTACAACTGGGCTTTCGACTGACCCGGCGGATGCAGCTCGGGATTATGGTTGGGCACCGGCTCATCCTGTGGAACCGGGTAGTGCGGACTGTGGGGATGTACCGGCTCAGGACGGGGCTGCGGTTCATCGACCGGCACCGGCAGGTCCGGTGCGCGGTGGGCGTGGATACGGTGTTTTTCCATGACTGGAACTCCCGAAAGCGAGATCACGAAAGCTTATTTTACGCCTGCGGTTAAAATTCTTCTTTTTTCACGAATCCGGCGCCCAATGCAACTGACTGTCACTACCGTAGTCCTGCTCATCCTCGTCCCGATGCTGATCTGGCGCACCTATTCGCGCCTGAAACTGGTGTTCCGCCGCCAGGAATCGGTCGCGTGGCGGCACTGGGTCGGCGCGGCCGGTTTGCCGATCCTGCTGCTGGCAGCGGCGCAATCGATGCTGGGCAATCCGCCGGCGCTGTCGATGATGGCTGGCGCGGTGATAGCCGGTGCCTGGCTGGCTTTCTTCGCGCTTAAAAAGACGCGCTTCGAAAACACCGGCAGCAAGCTGTATTTCACGCCGCCGAGCCGCACCGCGATTTTGATCTGCATGCTGTTTGCCGCCCGCGTGCTGCAGATCGGTGTCGAGTTCTACGTCAACCGCCAATCCGAACACCCGCGCGTCATCAACCAGGTGGAAGTCCTGCAGCACCCGCTGACCGTCGTCCCCTTCGGCCTGATGCTCGGCTACCTCGCCGCCTACTCGATCGGCCTGCTGCGCTGGAGCATGGCGCAGAAGAAGCTGGATTAAACCAGGTCGGCCAGCGCCTGCCGCACGGTCGGGAAGCGGAAGCTGAAGCCGCTGGCGAGCAGGCGGACCGGGGCGACGGCAGCACCTTCCAGCAGCAGCGCCGATTGTTCACCCAACAGCAGGCGCACCGGCCAGGCGGGTGTCGGGACCACGGCGGGGCGGTGCAGCTCGGCAGCGGCGGCTTGGGCGAATTCCTGTTGCGTCGGGTACTCGGGAGCGGTGAAGTTCCAGGCGCCGTCGGCGTTGGCGCCGAGCCGCCATGTGTGGGCCATGGCGCCCAGCAGGTCAACGATGTGAATCCATGATGTGCGCTGGCGCCCCGTTCCCATGCGGCCGCCGAAGCCAAGCCTGAACGGCAGCAGCATGGATGGCAAGGCACCGCCGCGTCCGAACACGAGGCCGAAGCGCGCCAGCGCAACCGGCACGCCATGCTCGCGTGCGCGGCAGGCGACAGCCTCCCATTCCTGGCAGAGCTGCGACATGAAGATCGCTTGCGGCGGGCTGGCTTCATTCAATACCTGCTCGCTGCCTTGCGGCTGGATGCCGTAGAAGCCGACTGCGGAGGCATTGATCATCAGCCGCGGCTTGCGCACGGCCCGCGCAATCCAGTCCACCACAGCTTCAGTGAGCCCGGCCCGGCTGGCGCGCAGCACGGCCTTGCGGCGCGCACTCCAGCGCCAGCCGAGGATGCGGGCGCCGGCCAGGTTGATCACGACATCGATGCTTTCCTGCGGCGACAATTCGGCCATGCTGGCGACCGCGCGCACGGCGCCGCCGAATTCCCAGGCAGCCTTGCGCGGATCGCGCGACAGCACAATGACCCGGTGGCCGCTGGCGAGCAAGGCCGGCACCAGCGCGTGGCCAATAAAGCCGGTAGCCCCGGTGACCAGCACGGTCTGCGGCGGGCCTTCGAAACGCACGCTCTGCGGGGCGGCGGCCGGCAAGGCGCGCGCAGCAAATGCATCGCGCACGCCGGAGGCAAACACGCCCACGCCGCACAAGGCGAGGAAGACACTGAGCCAGCCTTGCGGCGCATAGGCGAAGCCGGTGGGTGCGTTGGCGGCTTCAGGAAATCCCAGCACCAGCAGGGTGATGAAGGCGCCGCCGTTAATGGCCAGCACGGTATGCGTGACGCGTTCGGTTGCCGGCAGCAGCCGGGTTTGATCTTCCACCACGAAGTCCCACAGGGTGAGGATGATCTCGACGCCAAACAGGCCAAGCAGCACCCAGGCCCAGGCGCCCTGCCACACCCAGGCCGACAGGCCGGCAAACAGCACGCCGTAAATCGTGGCGCGCACCGCGTGGATGGCAAGTTCGCGCCGCGCCGTGGCGCGCTGTGGCAAGGCTTCAGTCAACTCGTGGTGGTAGACGGTGTCGAATGCGCCCAGGCAGCCTTGCGCGGCCATGAGCTGCAGTGCGAGCAGGTGGGTATTCATGCGGCTTCCTTTTCTTCCGAGCGCCTCTCGTGGAAGACACCCGCCTGCACGAACGTCGTGCCAAACAGGGCGTGGCGGATTTCGATGCGGATGTTGAACCGGTTGGGCGCCTCGTTGCAATGGCGCAGATAGGTCTTGCCCGGCGTGAGCACGCCCGGCAGGGGGATGCGCCAGCCCAGGATGTCCCAGAAATAGCCGTCGCTGGTGAAGTGCAGGTTGCCTTCCGCGACGTGCAGCTTGAGCTTCATGCCAAGCCCCAGCCCCACGTACTCCAGCACTTCGCCGCGTTCGCTCTCCGCCATGTAGGAAGTGAACTGGATCGGCTTGCGGCCATTCAGCATGTAGATGCGCTGCTTGTAGATATGCGGCGAACCTGGCTTGCCATAGACCTGGATGTCCACCGGGAAGCCGCTGTCGCAATAGGGGATCAGGGCGCCCTGGATGAAAGGCTTGCTGATAAAGCCAAGCAGCTTGCCGAAACGGGACGCGCTCAGCTCGGACAAGCTGCCGTAGTACAGCAGCGGCTTGCCGGGCGCCGGATTCTTGGCGAAGCGCTGCTGGATATCGGGATGCAGCTTGTTCCATTCGCTGCCAAGGATCTTGCGGAACAGCTCCCCTTCGCCGACCGGGAGCTGGGCGCCGGCGGCATCGCGGGCAGCAGCATCGATCCGGTACAGGCACCAGGCGGCAGGCAGCAACAGGGCCAGCGTGGCAATGTCGAGCCATACGTTCGGCCAGACAGCAGCACGCAGCGACACCATGATGTCCTGCGGCCCCCACAGCAGCAGGCCTGCTGCGACCCACAGCCAGGCCGCCGGCTCACGGCGCTGGTCGCCAAACCAGACCAGCGCCACCATCCACAGCCCGACGCACTGGATGGTCGGCCCGAACAACGCCATCCACCAGGCGTGCTGCGGGCGTGTCGCGGCCGGGCCAAGCCAGGCGAGGTACCAGTCCAGGGCAACAGCATTGACGACCCACGGCAGGGCCAGGCCAACCAGCAGATGCCCGAGCGCGCTGGCATACATCCAGCGCACCAGCCATTTACGCGCCATTTTTGCCTCCGAAGTAGATCTCGCACCGGTCGCCGTCGCATGCGGGGCGTGCGCCGTCGATCCTGAGCCAGCGCGAAATGCGATAGCGGTTGCGGGCAAAGCTGCGGTAGGCCGAGGCCAGCACCGGCCGCAATCCAGGCACGCGCAATGGCCAGACCAGCCAGGCGCGTCCCACCAGCGTGTACGCCTCCAGGATCGCGTTGGTCCCGACCAGCATGGCGCCGTCCGCGCGCTCACCGTGCAGTTCGGTGTTCATGGCGGCGAGGGTCACGCCCAGGGGAGCGGGATCGAAGCCCGGGGCGGCAATGTCGACGAAGGCCAGCCGGCCAGTGCGGTCCCAGCGGCGCAGGCGCGCCATCTCGCGGCGGCAGAACACGCAGGCATCATCGAAATACAGGGTCAGTTCGGCCATTGGCCATCTCCATTTGTGACATAAAAACTACAAACGTAAAAGTTTCCGACGAAACATTTAACAACCCGAAACTCACGCATTTCCACCGGTTCCAGAATGAATATTTGTTGAATTGCGTTATTTTTCATTTATTTCTGTCGTTACAGAAATTAAAGACGATATTTCAGACGATGTCAATTGCTTAAAGGTCGTGTATTCTAAATTCACAGAAATTGATTGCCACGAGGAAATATTCCTATGACGACTTACAATAAGACCGCCAAGGGCCGGGAAGAAATCTCGGCGCGCACCTATGGGCTGCAATCCCGTATGCGAACCCTGCTGGTGATGATTGATGGCCGCCATCCAATGGAAGAGTTGCTGCCGAAAGTGACCGGGCTGGGGCTGGACGTCAGCGCCGTGCAGGAACTGCTGGCACAGGGTTTCATCGAGGAAGGCGAAGCGCCGCCGATTACGATCATGCCGATTCCGCCCACTGAAGAAGAACTCGCCGCGCAGTACAAGCAAGCGCGCGACTTCTATGCGCGTACGATCGAGCCGACCCTCGGCCTGCGCGGACAAGTCCTGCAGACCAAGCTGGAAGCCGCGCAGACGCTGGAGGATTTGAAAGCGATGCGCATCACTTTCTTCGAAATGGTGAACCGCATCCGCGGCCGGCCGGTGGCGCTGGCATTGAAGAAGGAACTCGACGGCATCCTCGGCGCCTGCTCCAAAGAAGCCGCCTGAGACCGCTCAGGAAGTTGATCCAGGTCATTCCCGGCAAGGCCGGGCTTTCCCATACTGGTTGCCAGTTAAAAGGAGAAAGCCATGACCATGATGGGAAATATCGGCACTGTGGATAGTGCCTTGCGCGTCGCTGTCGGCCTGGGATTGCTCGTCGCCACCCTGTTTGGGCTGATCGGCCTGTGGGGCTGGATTGGCGTGGTGCCGCTCCTGACGGGCACGATCAAGTTCTGTCCCTTGTATCGTGCCGTCGGGATTACCACAAACAGCGATTAAGCTGCGTCAGCCTGGCGCCGCTGCAGCACGAAGATCGGCTGCGCCCACTGGGTGTCCTTCTTCTTCTTGCTCGTGATGAGCGTGAGGTCGGAAGGATCGTAGACGTCGGTGTTGTGGGTCAGTGGCGTCGTCATCAGGTACTGCGCATCGGTGTTTTTCAGGAACTCGCCGACCAGCTGGATGTTGCGGATGTCCAGGTGGGCGAACGGTTCGTCGATGAACACGAAGCCGCCGGAGCCGTCTTCCGACTTCAGCAAGCCAATCAGCAGCACCAGCGATTTCATCACCTGCTGGCCGCCCGACGCTTCGCCGTCGTTCAGGCCAATCGGGCCCTTGCCGTCGAACTTGAAGCGTACCTGCAGGCCAGCCTGTGCCAGCAGCAGGTCATCGTTCTCCAGCTTGACCGGCTCGACGTGCACGTCAATATTGGCCAGCGCACCCAGCTCCTTGATGTTCGACGAATAGGTCTTGATCGTGTAGCGCAGGCGTTCGATGTAGGCGCCGCGTGCATTGGCGGTCGCTTCGATCGCGCGGTTGTTCTGGTAACGGCGCTCTTCGGTTTCCGATTTGCGGTTCGACAGCTGCTCGTTCAGGCGCGCGTACTGGTCGATCACGGTCGCATCGAGTTCCCAGTCGTCACGCGCCAGCTGGGATTGCAGGCTGGCGATACGCAGGTCGACCTGGTGCGCATTCTGGTGCTGCTGCACCAGCGCCAGGCGGCGCGCCGGACGGCGCCATGCGCCCGGCAGGTGGCGCCATTGGCGGCGCAGCGCCAGCATGGCACGTGCGTGGTCGGAGCGCTGCTCCATCTGGCGCTTGAAGTTCAGGCGCAGGCCCGCTTCCGCTTCGGACAGCGACATACGTGCGCTTTGCCATGCGGTGTCGGCCTTGGTGCGCGCCACGGTGGCGTTCTTCATCAGCCCTTGCAGCTCGCCCAGGCGCGAGCCCACTTCCAGGCGTTCCGCGCGCAGCGGCACGGCGGAGCGCGCGGCTTCGTCGAATTCCTCGGTGCGGGCGCTCAATTCCTTCACCGCATCGACACCGGCCAAGCGCGCCTTGAGTGCGGAGGTTTCGGAAGCCAGTTTGGAGATCTGCAGGGTGTACTTGTCTTCCTCGGCTTCCAGGTTCGGCAGGTTCTTCTGGATCGCGTCCATACGCGACGTCTTGCCGGCGGAGCCGAAGCGGTAGCGCGAGGCTTCCACGAACAGCGAGCGACCGCCGCGGCGTTCCTTGTGGTAAGCCTCAGGCGTGATCCATTCTTCGATGTTGCCGAGCTTTGCGCCCTCTTCCACCGACTCCACGCGGGTGATGCGCGACAGCTGGTCGATCAGCCATTCCGGCGCCAGGCCGCTGAACTTCACCACCGACAGCAGGCTCTGGTTCTTCGGTTCGTGCGCCTTCACGCAATCGGGCACGATGAAGTGGCGATAGCGTTCCTTCTCCGCCAGGCGGTAGGCTGAAGAGGCGTCGGACGAGCGCTCCAGCAGCACCACGGAAGCGTAGCCACCCAGCACACCCTCGACGGCGCCCTGCCATTTCGGATCGGTCACTTCGACGATATCCGATAGCATGGCGTGCGGAATGCCCGCATCGTTCAGGGCGCGGCGCATGGCGCGCACATTGTCCGGCTCCGGCATGGCGGTCTTGCCCGACAGCGCGTTGATGGTGGCCTTGTCCTGCGCAATACGGTTGGACACGGCGTCGCGCTGCGCGCGCAGTTTCAGCAGCTCGGCTTCCTTGGCTTCCAGCTGCGCGGCCGCATCGGCCACGTCGGCGCCCGATTCGGCAGCCAGCTTTTGCAGGCGGGACTTCTGCTCCGCCAGCGATTCCAGCGGCTTCAGTTTGCCGTTGATCTGGTTCAGGCGCGACGTCAGTGCGGTCTGTTCCTGTTCCAGCAGGGTTTCCTGCTGCTGTGCGTCCTGCAGCGCCTTGGCCTGCTTGGCGACTTCATTGCGCTTGTCGGCCAGCACCTGGTCCGCCTGGGCCAGCGGCTTGCGTGCTTCGCGCAGCTGGCGGCTGACGTTGGCGGCCTTCTCGCGCGCCTCGTGGTATTCCAGCGACGGCAGCACTTCTTCCTGCAGGTTGCGGCGTTCCTTGTGCAGCGTTTCCCACTGGTGGTAGTTGGCCACGCGCAGGCGCAGGCCTTCCAGGTTGGTCTTGGAGCCTTCCAGTTCGGCTTCGAAGCGCTTCAGCTCTTCTTCCGTGTCGCGCTGGTGGCGCTTCGCTTCGTCGTACGCGTCCAGCACTTCCTTGTCGCCAAACACCTGGAACACCAGGTCCAGCAGCTGGCGCGGCGCGTATTCGCACAGCTTGTCGGTCTCGCCCTGCTCCAGCGCCAGCACCTTGGACATGGCTTGCGACAGGCCGGCATTGGCCAGGCGCTTGCGGTAGTTCTCCACGCCCAGCCAGTCGTTGGCTTCGGTGACTTCTTCGATGTCCACGTTACCAGGACGCATCAGGTACTGGCGCTTCCAGTCGCCGCCGTTTTTCTGCACCTGGCAGAACAGGGTCACTTCGTCTTCGGCGAAGAAACCGCTGCTGCGGAACGGACGGTTGGAGAGCTGCTTGCCCTGCGGCTTGTTGTCCACCACGGCGCGCAGCCAGGCGGTCTGCTGGCCGCTGTGGCGGGCGTAATGCTTGTAGGTGCGGCCCATCGAGCAATCGAGGCCGAACAGCGTGCGCAGCGCATCGAGCAAGGTGGTCTTGCCGGAGCCGTTCTGGCCCGCGATGGTGATGATCTTTGCATCCAGCGGAATGTTCTTGATGCGCTGCCAGTAGTCCCAGTGGACCAGCTCAAGGGATTTGATTTGGAACATCGATTATTCTTCCGTCGGGGTTTCTTCGTTGGCCGCCAGTTGCGGCTCGGCGTCGTTGGCGGCAGCCAGCACTTCGCGCGGGATATGCACGATCTGCGCCGGGGCACGCTTGAACACGTCGGCCAAGGCACCGTTGATGATGCGCTCTTTCAGCAGGTCGGTATCCATCAGCAGGTCCAGCAGCGGGCCTTCGACGATGATGTCGCCGCGGCGCTCGATGAAACCGAGCTTGCCCAGGATGCCGAGGTTCATGTCCATGCGGGTCTTCTTGCCAAGCTTGTCGCCGAAGTCGGCCAGCAGCGCCTTGTACGGGATGCCGATCGAGGTGTCTTCCGCGCGCGGCACCGGCTTCTCGGTGCCGAACATGTCGTTCTGGTCGTCGTCCGCGTGCTGGTGGGTTTCCTGGCGCTCGCGCTTGGGCAGGATGATCAGCGCCCACAGCACCACCAGCAGGGCCACGCCGTCGCGCGCCAGGCCGAAGTTATTGTTCTGCCAGGTGTCCTTGGCGCCGAACACTTTCGGTTCGATGGTGCGCTGCAGGGCCAGGGTCACGTGGTCGGCATAGACGTTGTCCAGCAGCTTCATGCCGCAGGCGGCCAGGCGGGCATCGACTTCGGCGCGGAAATGCTCGTCCGACAGCGCGCGCTTGACCATTTTGTCGTCACGGCGCAGGGTCTGGTGCGCCACCAGGCGCGCGATCAGGATTTGGGAATCGTCACTCATCGGACTTGCCGCTTTCGTCTTTTTTGTCTAGTTCGAGGGTCAGCGCAGCCAGGGACATGGCGGCGATTTCCAGGTCCGGCAGCTGCACCATTTCGTCCTGCGGCGAGAAACGTACCGGCAAGCGCGCCAGGTCGGCGGTGGTGCCCTGCATCGAAGCCTCGGCCTCGTCGCCCAGCAGCGGCAGCATCGATGCGCGGTAGGACGCCAGCGCGAAGGATGCCGGCAGCAGCGCCTCGTGCACCTTGACTTCGCGCGGCGATTCCTCGGCCACCGATGGGAAGTTGTTCAGCTGCGCGAAGTCGGACAGGCGGGCCAGCCAGTCATCCAGTTCCTTCTGCATCGCAGGGCTGTCGTTGATCGTGGTCGGCGCATCCTGGCCGGCAGGCAGGCTATTCAGCCCGTTGTTATTGGCACGTTCTGTCATTAATTCTGTCTCGGCGACGTCGATCATCTCGGCAGGCGTGATGAACAGCGGTTTCACCGGTTGGTCGATCGCATCTTCCGCCAGCGACGACAGGTCCTCATGGGCCAGCAGCCAGCGTTTGATATCGGTAGTAGAAAGGCCGGACTGGCCCAGGTGCACGCGCTGGCGCTCGATCTGGTTCAGCGCGCGCGAGAACATGCCCTGCATGTTCAGCAGCTGCGACTGGGCACGGCCGATCGCTTGCGCGGCGCGGTGCGTGGCACTGTCCGCATTTTCGTCAGTGGTGATGGCACGCAGGATCTGGGAGCCCTTTTCGACCCAGTCGCAGGCCTGGTGCCATTTTGCCTGCGACTCGCGCAGGCGGAATTCGGAGCCGGACGCGATGGCGTCGCGGAATTCTTCGGTCAGGTCGACCAGGCGGCCCAGCAGGTGCTGCAGCTGCTCGGTGGTCACGCCGCCCACGGCCTGGGCGCCGGCCACCTGCGACAGCAGGAAGCCCATTTCGGCATCGTCGTCTTCCGGGGCGGCCAGCGCCAGCAGGCTGTCGATCGACGCCAGCACATTGCGCGCCATCGGCGTCACGCGGTAGACGGATTGCTGCGCATCCCAGGCCAGCAGGCCGTTGGAGCGCAGGCGGTTCAGCACAGTTTCCAGGCTTTCCGGCAGCAGGTAGGCCAGGCGGGTATTGATATCGGCACGCGAAAACGCGGACGAAGTTGTATCATTAGCAAGTTCACGCAGGACGAGCAGGCGCACCAGCACCCCCTCGAAGCCGCCGTGGAACAATGCGGTAAACACCTGCAACAGCGGCTGGGCGCGCTTCAGGTGGTAGACCTGCTCGATCTCGTCGGCGGAAATGTGGGGCTGGAAGTGGGCCTGCAGGGCGTCCTGCTGCTCTTGCTCAGTCGGGTTGGTGTCGGCCAGGGCCGCACTTGCCATTAAGTCAATCATTACACTCCATCAACACGCATGCAAAAGCGGAAAAAATAAATGGGGACGTACCCCATTTAAATGTTGCTAATTAAATGGGGTACGTCCCCATTTATTTTTTCCGCTTTTTTCAAGTCCGCCAGTATAACAGGCCGGGTGTGGCTATTTTCGGTTGACTTTCTCTAGGACTTGCTCGAAGGAATCACCGTCTTCTTCCTTCAACAGGATGCGCGCCGGGTACCAGTCGAGCTCCGGGGCCAGCCACAGGTCGACCTGCTGCTCGTGGCTGCCACCCTGCTTGCGGCTGATGTGCAGCACTTTCTGCTCGCCGAGGCCGGCGCTTTCCATGGTTTCATGGCCGACCACGCGGAATGTCCAGGGCTCGCCATCGCGGCGGCCGGCGACGAAGAAGGTCCATTCACTGCCCGGCGTGAACTTTTCGGGGGTGGCGCGGGCCAGGACCGCCAACTGGAAGGTCACGCTGCTGCGGTCCTGCTCGCCGCCGCGGATGGCGTAACTCACCTTGCCGTCTTCGAATTCGATGCGGTGCGTGCCGCGGTCGAAGCGGGTGGTGGTCGGGTCCTTGCGGAAGCGCTTTTCATAGAAGGTGGCGGGGGCCAGGCCATATTCGTCCAGCGTGCCTTCGCTGCGCTGCTCCAGGACTTTGCCGAACAGGCCGGAGCGTGCCTCGGTGTGCAGGGAGTAGCTGCCCTCGCCCTGGCGCCAGGCGACGGTGCCGGTGCCCGCCAGCGGGAAGCCGTGGTTGCTGCCTTTGACCGTGTACGACAGGTCGGCCGACGGCGGCAGGCTGGTGGCGCGCTTGGCAACCGGGTAATCGGATTTGGCGGCGCTGGCGGTGGTGGCTGCAATGGCCAGGGCCAGGGTAATCAGGGTACTGCGCATGACGGTTTCCTTACTTGATGATGCGTGTGACGGTTTGGGTGGTGACCGCGCCGTTGCCTTCCGTATTGCGGATCTGCACCGGGTACCAGTCCAGGCTTGGCGCCAGCCAGATATCGAGCTTGGCGCTGTAGCTGCCGGGTTTGGGCGGGCGGGCCAGGTGCCAGGTAACCAGTTTGCCCATCTTGGTTTCCAGTTCATCTTCGCCGACCAGCTGGAAGCTGTAGACCTGGGCATTGCGGTCTTCGCCGACCAGGATGTCCATCGGCTTGCCGAACTGGTTGACGTCGGCACGGCCGATGCCGGCCAGCTGGAACAGCACCGTGGCGCGGTCCTGGGCGCCTGGTGCCAGCGGCACACTGCGCTCGCTGGCGGAAAACGTGATCTTCTGTTCCTGCTGGTTGAAGTGCGTGGCGGTGGCCGAGCGGTTGCGACGCTTCTCGCTGAATTTCGCGGGGGCGATGCCGAATTCGTTGATCGTGCCTTCGCTGTTCACTTCCAGCAGCTTGACGCGCGCAATCAGCAGGCTGATGCCGACTTCCTGCGTCGCCTTGTAAGTGGCGCCATCGGATTCCCAGCCAATGCTGGCCGAACCGCTCCAGTTGGTGCCGTCGGCGTCCTTGCGCTTGACGTCCAGTTCGAACTTGGCAGAGGGCGGCAACGCGACCTTCCAGCGCTGGACTTCGGCCGGTGGCACGGCTTCCGGCTGCGGTTGCGCGGATTCTACGGCAGGCGTGGCTGGCGCGGCGCCAGCTTGCGCGGCCCCCGTTGCGGCTTCCGGCTGCGCGGCGTTCGGGTCTGCTGGCGCGCCTTCCGCCGGCGCGGCGTCGGCCACCGGCGTCGACGCTTCAGGCGGCGGGGCTGGCTTGGGCGGCTTCGCCTTGGGTTTCGGCTTGGGCTTCGGTGGCGGCGGCGCTTCGACCGGCTGCGGCGCTACCGGCTCCGGTGGCGCGACGCGCAACTCCGCGCTGATGATGTTTTTTTCAGCATCGCGTTCGCGCTCCGCGGCGCCAATGCGGCCGCTGACCCAGTTGATCGTCACGAAATGCAGTGCCACGGTGGCTGCACAAATAGCAATGATGCGGCGGCTGTGGCGGGGAAAAGTAACGATCGTCATGGTCGCTAGTTTAACGTGCCGGCCCCAGATTCCGCTGACAGCATGCTCAATGGCATAATTTGCTGGAAATTTTGTCAAGGAGTCCCGATGTCCCTTTTGCGCCAGCGCGGCCAGGCCGATTCCGGCAAGGTCGGCATGGTCGAGCTGTTTTTCGATCTTGTATTCGTGTTTGCCGTCACCCAGCTATCCCATACCTTGCTGAAAAAGCTCGATGCGGAAGGCGCGCTGCAGGTCGGCCTGCTGTTCATGGCCACCTGGTGGGTGTGGATCTATACGGTCTGGGCCACCAACTGGTTCGACCCGGAAAAGAAATCCGTGCGTGCGGCCCTGTTCGCACTGCTGGTGGCCGGCCTGCTGATGTCGGTCTCGATCCCGCGCGCCTTTACGGACCTGGGCTGGCTGTTCGGCGCCTCCATCCTGCTGCAGCAAGTCGGCCGTACGCTGGCGATGCTGGCGGCCAGCCGCGGCGAAGACAAGGGCCTGCGCCGCAATTTCATGCGCATCACCTTGTGGCTCGGTGCCAGCGGCGCGCTGTGGCTGGCCGGCGGCCTGGCTGCTCCCGAAGTGCGCATGGGCTGGTGGCTCGCGGCACTGGCGGTGGACATGATGGGCCCCATCCTGTTCTATTTCGTCCCGGGCCTGGGCCGTTCCACCCTGGCCGACTGGAACGTGGATGGCAGCCACATGGCCGAACGCTGCGCACTGTTTGTCATCATCGCGCTCGGCGAATCGCTGCTGGTGACCGGCGCCACGTTTGCGGAACTGGCCTTCGAGCCTGTGACCGTCCTGGCCTTCCTGCTGGCCGTCGTGGGATCGATCCTGTTGTGGTGGCTCTACTTCGACCACGGCCTGGAACAAGGCCACCACCGCATTGTCCATTCCGATACGCCGGGCCGCCACGCGCGCAACAACTACACCTACCTGCACATTCCGATCGTGGCCGGCATCATTGTCGGCGCGGTCGGCGATGAGCTGGTGTTGAGCCACCCGTACCATGGCAGCACGGCTGCGATGGCGGCCATCATCGGCGGTCCACTGCTGTTCCTGTGCGGAACGGCCGCATTCAAATGGCTGGCGCATACGCGCGCCCGGCCGCCGCTGTCCCATTTGCTCGGCATCGCGCTGCTGCTGGTGCTGGGCGTCTTGTCGATCACGCTGCACCTTTCCCCGCTGCTGGCTACCGGCGCTTGCGTCGCCGTGCTGCTGCTCGTTGCTGTCTGGGAGAGCTGTGTGCTACGCTAAACAACCTACCCTCGGAGACCCGATATGAGCAATCCACAAATGCCCCACATCCCCGGCGCTGCAGTGATGACGGATACGCTGGACTTCGTAAAATCGCTGTGGGGAAGCATGGGTGTGCCAGGCATCAGCATTCCCGGCATTGCCGCGCCGACGCTGTCGGTGGATGACCTGGACAAGAAAATCAGCGAGCTGAAAGCAGTCGAGTCCTGGCTCAACCTGAACGCCACCATGCTGCGTTCGAGCATCCAGGCGCTGGAAGTCCAGCGTGGCACGATCGCGGCCCTGAAGTCGATGGGCCAGTCGCTGGCCGCCGCCGTGCAGCAGGCGCCGCACAACGATCCTTTTGCCAAGCAGGCCGCAGCCAGGCAGGCAGAAAAGCCGGCGCCCGAAGCCGCCAAGCCGGACGATAAACCAGAGAATAAGCCAGCAGCCGATGCCAAGCCTGCTGCGCACGACACCGCCAGCACCGCCGCCAACCAGATGGCCAATCCTGCCGCCTGGTGGAACCTGTTGCAGGAACAGTTCGCGCAAGCCGTCAACACAGCGATGGCTTCCGACCCGACGGTCAAGCCGGCAGCAGCCAAGAACGGCGCCGCGCACGACAGCACCAAGCCGGCAGCCAAGCCGGCAACCCGCAAGCCTGCCGCCAAGCGCGCCCCGAAGGCGCCCAAGCCTTAATTCAACTTCTGTATGCGGATGGCCTCGATCAGGCCATCCTCATCGCGCTGCACCTTCATGATATTGATCAGGCCTTCGTCTTCCAGGGCCTTGGCCGCATCGTGCGCGGACTGGAAGGATTCGAGGGTGTCCCCTTTCGCACTGACTGGACGAATCCAGGCAGCAGCTCCCACCTTCATCTTGTTATAGACCTCTTTGGCGATATCGCGCATGGATCACTCCTTGTCGTGGTCATCTTTCATGGCGGCCGTCAGCTCAGCTTCGATTTCTTCCGCCGACATCCGGCCCGGGATCAACTTCTGCAACTGCTCGATCAGCTGCGCAAAGCGCTGCTGGCCCGGCGCAATCCGGTCAACGTGCATCAGTACATCATTCGCTTCTGTCATCAGGGCGTCGTTATAGCCCTTGGCCTGCATATGGGAGATCAGGATCTGGGCGGAGTTGAACAGGATCCGCATATTGTCAGGCAGGTTGCGGCGCGCTTCGCGCATCCATTCCACCGCCTCGTCCAGCTTGTTGGTTTTCCATAGCAGCACGCCCTTGTTCATCATTTCCGATGCGTCCCTGCGCGCCGCGTTGATCAGGGCCGCGCCTTCCTCGCCCATGCGGGCCTTGTCGAAGATACGCTGGACTTCGTCGTGGATGACGGTGTTCTCGTCGTTGTTGCGCACCACGTAGCACAGCAGCTCCACCGGGGCATCCTTCACGCCGACGGCAAACAGCAAGGTGGCCATTTCCAGGCAGGTTGCGGTGTCGGGACGCTGGCTGTCTTCCTTCAGCATGGTTTCCAGTTCGTCGCCCGACTTGCGCGCGCGCCGGTAATCGCCGCTCTCGTGGTACACCAGCCCTTCAGTGATCTTGGAGCGCAGCTCCACCATGCTGCCGGAAAAATCGCGCTGCGCAGCGGCCAGCAGCAACAAGGCCTCCTTGGCATCGTTCTTCTGGCCCAGCACGCGCGCCAAGCCGAAGTACGCATCGACTGTTTTCATGATCGAGTATTCGCCGACCTGCAGGCATTTGCGGAAGGCGCGTTCGGCGAGGGGAATATTCCCCAGCTTGAGCGCCGTGGTGCCCAATGCACGCTGGCGCGGCACGGAGTTGGGGGACATCTTGGCGGCGCGTTCCAGCACGTCGCAGCTTTCCTCCACGCGCCCCATGTTCTGCAGGGATTTGGCCAGCTGGTCGTAGGCGTCCAGGTAGAAGCGGTTTTCGGCGATCACGCCCTGGAACATCTGCCGCGCCGCCTCGTTCTCGCCATTGGCCATGCGGATCTTGCCGACGCCGGTGCGGGCCCAGTTGAAGTCGCGTTCCTGCAGCACTTTTTCGTAGACCAGGCGCGCCTGTTCGGTCTCGCCTGCCTTGAGCAGCAACGTGGCGCGCATGCGCAGCAGGTCGATCTCGTGCAGCTTGTTGCGGCCTGCCGCTTCCGCGCACAACTTGGCGGCGCGCAGGTAGTCCTTCTCCAGGTAGGCCTGGTCGATGTCCTGGAAGATCTGCTTCTTCTGCCAGGCGCGGTTCAGGCGGGTGAGCAGCACCCCTTCGGTGATCGGCTTGATCAGGTAAGCATCGGGCTGGTGTTCGGCGGCACCCATCACGGCCTCCACGCTCTTTTCGGCGGAGACCATCAGCCACACGCAGCTTGGCATCAGCAAACCGCGGATGCGGGCTTCTTCCAGCACGTGCTGGCCGCTCTTGCCTTCGCCGAGATTGAAGTCGCACAGGATCACGTCGTACTGGACGCGCGCCAGCAGGCCGATCGCCTCGCCGCCGCTCGATGCCTGGTCGATGTGGCGCGCCCCCAAGCTGCGCAAGGCCTCACGCAGCAGCTGGCGTACGCCGACAAAGTCGTCCACGATCAGGTAGCGCTTGTCGGCCCAGTTGACGCCGGGCTCCTTTTCCGGCGCCGCTGCGACTGGCGTGGTGACAGCTGGCGCGTTCATGGCAAGCGCAGGATGAAGCAGCCGCCGCCCAGCGTACCGCCGTTTTCCAGCGCGATGCTGCCTTGGCGCTGGCGATGTTTATGGGACTTGGCGACTTCGCTGGCGAAGTACAGGCCCAGTCCACTGCTGTTGGTCAGGAAGTTGATGCCCTGCCCTGTCACCTGGCCTGCTTCCAGCATATTGGGAGGGAAGCCGGTGCCGTTGTCTTCGACCCTGACCTCCATCAAGCCATCATGTTCGCGGATGGCAAGCGCGATGCGGTCGCGCGTGTAGCGCACGGCATTGTTGACCGCGTGCGCCAGCAGGCCTAGTACCAGGTCTTCGTCGAGGGTCCAGATCAGGCCTGGCGGGAATTCGGCATCGAACCGGATGCCTTTCGAATGCAGCAGGACGCGCTGCTGGGCCAGCAGCTGGTCGACCAGCTCACTGACCTGCACCGGGGCCGGGTCGAAAGGGTAATTGGGGCGGCCGACTTCCTTGTAGAGCGCAAGTAGCTGGATCAGGTGGTCGTTCAGGCGCTTGGACTGGTACAGCATTTGCGCCATCTGCGGATAGGCTGGATTGTCTTGCGCGGAATCCCCTGCTTGCACAAGCAGGTTCTCCAGCGTGCCGGTCAGCACGCTGATGGAATTCTTCATGTCGTGCACCGTGGAGGCGAGGAACATGAACAGCTCGGGCGAGCCGGCGCGGTCTTCCATGGATTCTCCAGCCATTGGATAGGAGGCCATTATAGCTTGCGGCGCTGCTTGAGCAGGAAGCGTCCGGGATCCAATGCGGCGGCGAGTGTTGCTTCGATGGGAAGGGGTTCGTCTTCCAGTTGACAGGCCAGGATTTCGGCTGCGAGCGGGGCCCAGATCAGGCCCCGGCTGGCGTAGCCGAGCAAGGTGTGGATGCCAGGATGGCGCGGCAGGTCGCGCAGGCGTTCGGCGCGCGCTGCGTTGCTGCTGTCCGGCAGCGGTCCAACCAGCGGCAGGCGGTCGGGGGCCATGGTGCGGAAGCCTACGCGGCCATCCAGCGGGGCGCCGGCGCCGTGCCGGCTGCCGAGGATTTCCTCTGCGCGCAGCAGGTTTTCGTCCTGGCTCGATTGCCAGAGCTGGCGGTCGGTGGACTTGTCGTAGGTGGCGCCGACGCTGATGCTGCCGTCCACTACCGGGGTCATATACGCTTCCCTGCAAACCACCAGGGGCAGGCTGGGGAAGGTGCCCGCCGCCAGGTGCGTGACCTGGCCGCGCATGGTGTACAGCGGCAGTTCGCTGGCCTGTTCCAGTGCGGTCGCGCCGGCGCCGTTTGCCAGGATGACCGTGGGCGCGGTGGCAAGCAGTTGGCCCTGGGTGCTGAATACTTGCCACGCTTTGCCGGCGCGTTCGATGCGCAGGGCTTCGCTGTGGAAAATGCGGTGCAGCTTGTCGCCGCAGGCGCGCAGCATGGCGCGGCAGGCGGTGGCGGGCGTGGCCCATCCGCCTTGCGGAAAGTGCCAGGCGCCGTAGGGGGTTGGCGCGCCGAGCATGGCGCTTGCCTGCCGTGCGTCGAGCCAGCGGACATACCGCTCGGGGTAGTGCCAGGTGTCGACGACTTCCTTTTGCAGCAGCGCGTGTTCGGCGTCGCGTGCGAGTTGCAGGACGCCGCATTGGTCGCCGCGGATTGCGCCGGCTTCCGCTTCAGGGCCGGGGGCGTGCGGGTCGAGGCCGCCGAGGTGCCGCCAGGCGCGCTGGGCGTAGAGGTAGGCGGCGCGCGTCAGGCGGGTCGGGATGTTGTCGTCTTTCGACAGCAGCGGCATGAAGATGCCGGCGCGGTTGCCGGAGGCTTCCTGCGCCGGGGCGTCATGGCGTTCGACCAGGGTGACTTGCCAGCCGCGGGCTGCCAGGCGTTCGCAGGCGGCACTGCCTGCGACGCCTGCGCCGATGACGATGGCGCGCCGTTCGGGCATCGGGTTGCGGGGCGGCTGGGGCTTGCGGCTGGTGTAGCTGGCGTGGAGCCACTCTCCCTCCGCTTCGACACTGATGGTGAAGCCGGCGGCGCGCAGGGAGCGCAGTGCTTGTTCGTCGGGCTGGCGGATACGCAGCGTGGATGCTGGTGCTGCCAGGCGTTGCAGTGCGCGGATGTGATCGAGCGGTTCGGCGATGATGAATGCGTCGACGCGGGCCACGATCTCGGGCAGCCAGGCGCCAGCCGGGCCAACGAGCAGGTCGAGCGTCAGGCGTTCCGCCGGCACGTGCAGGCGATGCAGGCCGGGGACATCCACCGGCCATTGCTCGGCCAGGGCAGGAACGGCGCCCGCCAGCGCGGCCAGCGCAGGTGCGCCGGGCACAGACGGGACGATGGCGAGGTAATGCAGGTGGCCAGCGGCAGCGGTGTGCGCGGAGCGGTGCCGGGAAAGCGCTGCGAGGAACTGGCCGCCGCTGCCGAACGCGGTGTCAAGGACGACGTGGCGGGAGTCAGCCACCTCGCTGGCACTCCTTGTGGCGGAAGCATGCGAGGTCATGGTCGTTCACCATCCCGATACCCTGCATGTAGGCATAAATAATCGTCGAGCCGACAAACTTGAAGCCGCGCTTGGCAAGGTCCTTGGAAATACGGTCGGACAGCTCGGTGCGCGCCGGACGGTCGCCCTGCGCGGCAATGCGGTTCACAATCGGCTTGCCGTCCACATAGCCCCAGAGCAGGGCAGACAGGCTGCTGCCCTCTTCCAGCAAACGCAAGTAAGCACGCGCATTGGTGATGGCGGCGTGTACTTTGAGCCGGTTGCGCACGATGCCCGGATCGGACAGCAACTGCGCGATTTTCGCCTCGTCATACGCGGCAATCTTGCGGGCATCCCAGCCATCGAACGCCGCGCGATAGCTGTCGCGCTTATTGAGGATGGTCTCCCAGCTCAGGCCCGCCTGCGCGCCTTCGAGGTTCAGCATCTCGAACAGGCGCAACTCGTCGCGGCATGGAACGCCCCACTCCTGGTCGTGGTAGGCGATATAGCGTGGATTGTTTGGATTGGCCCAGGAACAGCGGTGTGTGCTCATGGGGTGATTATAGTGCGCTCGCCCAGGCTGGTCACGATGCGCGCTTCGCCGCGCTCCACGCATTCGTCCAGCTGGTGCACCAGGCGCGGGAACAGTTCCTCCGGCCGTGCCGCATCGGTCGCATGCACCGCCGTCCAGGCATCGCGGCCCGAATGCTTGGAAATGTACAAGCCCAGGTCCGCCAGCTCCACCACCTGCGACCAGGACATCAGGCGCGGATGCGCCGGCAGGAAGGGATAGCAGGCAAAACCGATCGAGCAGGTCCGCGCCAGCGGCGTGCCATCGGGCAGCACAAAGTCGCGCGACGACACGGCCTGGCGGATGCGTTCCGCCACCACATGCGCGCCGCTGCGGTCGGTGGCCCGAGCCAGCACCAGGAATTCTTCGCCGCCCCAACGCACCAGGTAGTCCGACTCGCGGAACACTTCGCGCAGGCGATCCTTCATCTGCACCAGCACCGAATCACCTGCGGCATGGCCGTGGCGGTCGTTGACTTCCTTAAAGTGGTCCAGGTCCACCATGTAAAACACCAGGTCGCTGTCCGGCGCCGCCTCGCCGCCGTCATGACCGCGCAGGCTGAGCGCCACATCCGACCCCACGTGCTGCAGGAAGAAGCGGCGGTTGCGCAGGCCGGTCAACTGGTCGGTCAGGCTGACTTCTTCCAGCGCTTTATAGGCGCGTTCCAGCTCCAGGTTCTTTTCCAGCAGCTGCGCCTGCGCAGCTGCATTGTCCAGCGCGATGGCGCCATAGGCGCACAGGGTGCGGAAGATCAGCCGTTCCCGTTCGCCATAGGCGCGCGGCAGCATCGACTGCACCGTCATCACGCCCAGCACGCGCTCGCCGATGGTCAACGGCGCAAACAGCAGTGTAAGCGTCGGCAAGGTGCCGGGAATCAGGTTGGGCGTGTCGGACTTGTTTTCGATTTCGATCAGGATTTCATCGCGCTCGCGCACGCAGCGCGCCGTGTTGAAGTGCGGGTCGGACAGCGCGATGCGCGTCGGCGGCAGCGGCAGGCCCATCTCCACGCCAAACGCGCATTGCAGGAACTCGCCTTCCGGCTCCAGCAGGAAAATCGAAAAGTGGGTCGAATCGAGCAGGCCGTGCACATGGCGATCCAGCGCACGGAACACGGCCGACGCATCGAGTTGGGCGGTGATTTCCTGGCCAATGGCGGACAGGTGGCTCAAGGTGGCGGAGGTCTGGGCCAGCACTTCGGCACGCTGCGCCTCGGCGGCGGCGAGCTGGCGATCGCGCTCGGTTTGGTGCTGCACCTGCATCGCAATTGCGCGGTTGGTCGCCTCCTGGCTGTTGGTGCGCTCGCGCGCCGCATTGGCCTGCAAGGAAAATTCATAGGCGCGTGCGAAGTCGCCAACGGCAGCATATTCGCGCGCCACCGCATCGAGCAATTCGCCCGGCACGATATAGCCGTCGATGGTGGCGGCAATCGCCAGGGCCTCGCGCAGGTACTGCAGCACGGACATGGCATTGCCGGCATGGATATCGGCCAGCACGCGCAGGGCCGCGATCTGGCTGAACGGGTCGCTCAGTTCGCGCGCCAGCGCCAGCGCCGACATGGCGGCGGCCTGCGCCTCCTGCATCCGTCCCAGCCCCGCCAGCGCATGCGCCTGGCCACGCCGCGCGCAACTGTGGAAATCACTCTGTGCCAGCGCGTGGCCGCGCTGTTCCAGTTCGCGGAAACTGGCCAGCGCCGCCTCGTAGTCGCCCAGGTCCAGCGCCAGGTCGCCCTGGTATTCCAGCGCCATGACAAAGGCGCGCGAACCGGACAAGGGCGCCAGCATCTGCAGCGCATCGCGCAGCAGGGCTTTGGCGGCCCGGCGCTGCCCCAGGTGGCGCATTGTTTCAGCCGATTGCATCTGGGCCAGGCCGATGCACATGGGCCAGCCGGTCGGCCGCGCCAGCTCCAGCCCGCGCTGCATCCATTCCAGGGCCGCATCGTGCGCGTTCAGGCGGGTGAAAGCATTGCCGATATTGGTAGCGAGGATCACGGCGCGGCGCACCTGGCCGGAAATGCGGGCTGCTTCGAATGCCGCGATCAGGTGGCTGATGGCGCGCCCGAACTCCGCCGCCTGGAAAGCCGCCGTGCCAAGATAATCGGAAATCCAGCCGGCGACCACCGCATGCCGGCCGGTCAGGTCAATCGCGAAGCGTTTGCTCCAGCGCTCATTGGCCGCCGGCGCATTGCGGAAGACGCTGAACAGTGCCGCCAGGCTCTCGAAAATATCGATGCGCATGGCATCGCCCGAGGCGCGGGCATCGGCAATGGCCAGCGCCAGTTCGTTGTCGCAGCCGGCGGAATCGCCGCGGTCGACCGCGATCCAGGCCAGCAGGCTGTGCGCGTCGGCCGCGCCCAGCCGGTCGTGATGGCGGGCAAACTCCAGCATGGCGCGTTCGGCGATGGCCGTGGCGGTGTCAAGCTCGCCCCTGAGCCAGCTGATTTCGGCGTTGACCAGCTCCCAGCGTGCTGCCAGCACACGCCTTTCCGCCGCCGGCAAAAGAAAGGCCAGTGGAGTTGCCTCATCGACAAGTTGCGCCGAACGCACACCATCGCGCTGGCGCAAGTGCCAAGCGAGGCGGGAAAGCAGCTGCAGGCGATGTTCGCCCTCAGAAAACGGCAATTCTGCTTCCCACTGGGCCAGCTCTTCGTCGAGCACGAACAAATCCACTACTTGATATCCTTGAAATAGGTGTTGCAGTAGAGAATCATACCGCACGACCGGACTTTTTGGTGTTCAAGTAGCTTAAGCACTGCTATTCAAATAGAGCGGCGGCGGCCCGCCACTGCCTTCAACGCTTCTCCGGCTTGCTGTCGCGCGTGCTGGAATCCGGTTTGTCGCCGCCGGTGGTGCCATGGTCGTGGCTGTCGGCTTCGGCTGGCGACTTGTTGCCGGCGCCGCTGCTGCCCTGGGTGCCACTGCTGCCCATGGTCGAACTGCCACCCTTGATGGCAGCATTGAGCTGCTCGGCATTGTTCAAATGCTGGCTGATGGTCGGCTGCAGGCGTGTGGCCAGCGACTTCAGTTCGCTGTCCTGGGCTGACGATTCGGCCTTGCTCACCAGCTGGTGCGCCTCCTTGTGGGCTTGCACGCCGGCCTGCTCCATATAGCTGCGGTCGAATTTATCGCCGGACAGCTTTTCCAGCTTGGCGGCCATCGCCTTATGTTTGGCATCGAGTTCGGTCGGCAGGGTCAGGCTGCGCGCTGCGGCGACTTTGCGCACTTCTTCCAGTCCCTTGGTATGGTCGTCGACCATTTGCTGGGCGAAGCTCTTGACCCGGTCGCTCCGGGTTTTTTGCAAGGCCAGCTTGGCGGTCTCGATTTCGGCCATATTGGCCATGGCGAGGTCGGTCAGCATTTTCTGGTCCGCTTTGGCGAGGCCTTCCGCCCAGGCGCTCCCTACACCGAGCAGAGCCGACAACACAGCTACACGCATGAAATTGTTCATTGCATCCTCCGTGACAGAATGGGGCAGGAAAATTATTTTAGGCAGGCTGGAATAAGGTGGCCACACGCTACGTATACGCAATACTCATCACTCATGGAGGAAAACATGAAAGTCATCGTTCTGGCCCTGGCCGCCCTGCTGAGCACCGCCGCTGTCGCCGCCGAGCCCCTGAAAAAAGCTGACGGCGTGTATGTCGATGGCGCCGGCATGACCGTCTACACCTTCGACAAGGACGTTGCCGGCAGCGGCAAGAGCGCCTGCGTCGAGGGCTGCCTGAAGAACTGGCCCGCCGTTGCGGCCAGCGGCGATCTGGCTGCGCCGTGGTCGGCCATCACCCGCGACGACGGCAGCAAGCAGCTGGCTTACAAAGGCAAGCCACTCTACCTGTTCGCCGGCGACAAGAAAGCCGGCGACCGTGCAGGCGACAACGTCAAGGACATCTGGCACGTCGTCAAGGATTGAGCGCATGCAGGAGGTGCATGAACGTTTGCTGGCCTGCCTGCCGCGCCTGCGCCGTTACGCGCGGGCGCTGACCGGCGATAGCGCCAGCGCGGACGACCTGGTGCAGGACACCGTGGAACGCGGCTGGGCGCGTATCGCCCAGTGGCGGCCGGACGGCGACTTGCGCGCGTGGTTGTTCGGCATCATGCACAACCTGCACATCGACCAGCTGCGGCGCTCGCCTCCGCCGTCCATGGAGCTCGACGACGCCGACCTGCCGGCCGCGCCACCGACGGCGACGCTGGACTTGCGCGACCTGGAGCACGCCTTGCAGCAGTTGCCCGCTGCCCAGCGGGAAGTCCTGCTGCTGGTGGCGCTGGAAGAAATGCGCTACGAAGACGTGGCGGCCACACTCGACATCCCGCTTGGCACCGTGATGTCGCGCCTGAGCCGGGCACGCGAGAATTTGCGGCGGCTGATGGCGGGGCAACCGCCGGCCGCCACCCTGAAGGTAGTGAAATGAACGAAGCCGAATTGCAAGCCTGGGTCGATGGCCGCCTGCCGCCGGATCGGCAGGCAGCAG
>Ga0209130_1000330_pt1 | contig 54419 bp, 60 predicted proteins | sample AraplaMF_Cvi_mLB_FD_184264 | JGI IMG/M metagenome (GOLD analysis project Ga0209130, IMG submission 184264) | Arabidopsis root microbial communities from the University of North Carolina, USA - plate scrape MF_Cvi_mLB (SPAdes) (version 2) | ecosystem: Host-associated > Plants > Roots > Endosphere... | reverse complement strand
AACAAGAGCGATTAGAATGTCATCTTTATGGACAACTCATTAGTATCCTATTATGTTCTTCTACAATGTTTAAGATGAGAGAACTCCTGTTACGTAAGAAACAGAAAGAGCTAAGTGAATATAAAGCAATGTACATAATTAAAGATTATTTTTCACTTTTTCACCAAGCATTACACAAAAACACCCAAGAGCTATCAAAGGTTCTCCTTCGTCTGTTTAACCTCCTACAGCACAACGGACGAAAATCTCATCGATACGAGAAAAAGACAGTCTTTGATATTTTGGGTGTTGTCTATGAGTATACCACTTCTACTCATCAGGTAGCATAGTAAAAAAATTCAAACCCGTCAGGGTTTATTTGATATGCCTACTTTTATAACATCTATAAACGATAATAAAATACTACGTGAAAAGATCGCATTTTGTATAAAAATATCCCTTAAGTTGATGGGTGTGGGGTACAACCACATCGCTATCAAGCTAACAAAATAAAATACCCCCTAAAATGAAAAATGTGCTATTCTTTCTGTTTCCTCATAGAAAAGGGTGACGTTTTTGTATGCCTATTTCCATAGGTGGGCTATATATTTATTACACAATACGACAGTATACTATCTTTTTCTAAACATGAAATTATGCATATTTAGAAAAAAACTACACTTAATAAATATTACATATAGTAAATGGAAACTTATGGTGTTATCCTTTTGAAAGGCGTAACATGTCAATCATTATAGAAGATGTAGAGGCTCCTTGAAAAAGAAGTTCTTTTTTTCTGAAAAATGTATATTGATTCGACATTAGTAATAAATATTCGTTTAGATGATTTTATGTTTTCTTAATTTATTCCTTTATATCTACAGTGATTATTTATTATAACAGTTTTTACATCTAAAATAAGATGTTTCAGCAAAGGGGAATATAACTATCTTTATAATGAGTTCCCAATATAATTAACGTGTTAACAAAAATGATATCTGTATTATTTTCCCCTTTTTGCTAACTAATACAGCTTCAAAAAATAGACACAACTGCTATATACTAATTGTAATTTATTATCTATTCATAATTCTGTTTATTCTGTCTTTCTAAAAATAAAAAAATATTAGACTCGCAAATATAAACGTTATAATGAGGGCGTCGAGAGGTAATCGGTTACCTACGGAGAAAATATCAAACATTTTAAAGTTGGACAGACTGAAACGATTAATTGCAGAAAGGTGTGTGACCAGAAGGGGGAATTTCTTCAAGATAGTTTAGTAGCAGCGGACATCGTATTAGCTGGTGTAAACAATATCATCAATGCTGACGAAGTATAGGGTTGGAGGATAAATGCCTCGCACATTAAGAGAGACAGCTTTAGGTGGAACCGTTTACAATATGGCGCATCTAGTAAGCGATTCATTTTTTAAGAATGGTCTATATTCTTAAGCCTAAAAAGAGACGTAAGAATAGGATACAAGGGGGATTTATTATATGAATGGGAATACTGCAAAAAAAATAGAATTTCAAGCTGAAAATACTGCAGTGAAAAATGAGAACTATCTAGATCCTAAAAAGTGGCATAAACAAGATACTACCTGGGCATTGAGCCTTTTTGGAACAGCAATTGGAGCAGGAGTACTCTTTTTACCTATTAATGCAGGTTCAGGTGGTTTATTATCATTACTGTTAATTACCATACTTGCATTTCCTGTTATGTATTATTCACATAGGGCACTTGCTAAAATGATATACGCTTCTAATTCTGCTGATGAGGGGATTACAGGTACAATAAGAGAGTATTTCGGAAATAAGGCAAGTATAATTTTTAACATAGTATATTTCGTTTCAATTTATACGATCGTACTGATGTATTCGGTTGCACTTACAAATACTGCAAGTAGTTTTATCGTGCATCAATTGCACATGCCGGAGCCTCCAAGGGCCATTTTATCTCTTGTATTAGTGCTCGGCCTTATCGCTATACTAAATTTTGGTCAAGATATTACTGTGAAAATCATGAGTATGCTAGTGTATCCTTTCATAGCTTCTCTACTTTTTATCGCAATATCTTTGATTCCACAGTGGAATACGTCAATGCTTAGCTTTTCAACTGTTTCTACTACTTCAACAGGAACAGGATATTTGGGAACGATATTGATGATACTGCCAATCATCGTATTCTCATTTAATCATTCACCTATGATTTCATCATTTGTTGTGAAACAGAGAGCTACGTATGGAATAGACGCTACTGATGCCAAGTGTGCTCAAATACAAAAAGTTTGTTATATCATGACATTCGCTGTTGTTATGTTCTTTGTTTGGAGCAGTACTTTAAGTTTGACTCCAGATGATCTTAAGGTGGCAAAAGAACAGAACTTGTCAATCCTATCATATCTTGCTAATGAGCTTAATTCGCCTGTAATCACTATTGCAGCTCCTATCATTGCGTTTGTGGCTATTACAAAGTCTTTCCTTGGCCATTATATAGGAGCGTATGAGGTAATGCGTGACATGATTATCAAGTCCGGTAAAAAACGTGGGAAAGATATAGGAGAAAAAACAGTTAAGACAATGATTCTTACTTTTGTTGTATTAACATGTTGGTATGTAGCTTATGCAAATCCAAGTATTCTTGGAATTATTGATGCCCTTAGCGGTCCGTTAGTTGCTGCCATCTTATGTCTATTACCAATGTATGCGATTCGTAAAGTACCAGTACTGGCTAAATACAGAGGGAAAATGAGCAATGTATTTGTCATTATTATAGGTATACTTACGGTCTTAGCAAGTATTAAGTCATTATTCTAATTCGTTATTGTTAGTTCAAGTGCTAAAATAGTGGGATATGAATAAAGAATGAAAGAGATGATGGATAAGATAAATCCACATTCGAATTTTAAACAAGTAATTTAATGAGGGTTAAACTCTAATATAAAAAGACATGAACAAAGATTAGTTCATGTCTTTTTTGTGTTGGCGTTATTGCTAGAAGAGCGTTTAAAGTAGCGGTAGTAAATAAAATGTTTTTACTAGGTATTTGAATAGAGGTAACTGGCATTTAGTCAAACTTAATATTATTTTTGGTGTAACTGGTCACCGCTTATGGGTAGTATAAACATAATCTCTCCTGCAAACCTTCTAATACTTCTTCAGGCACTTCCCTGACCTTAATATCCTTACCTAGGAAAAGTAGCCAATTTGTTATCTCTGTTAATTCATCGAGATTGTTAACATTGATAAAAGTCTTTAGGATGGCTGTGGATTGGTAAGGATTTGTATAGGAAATTGAAATTTTTAAAGGATGATATTTTTTGAACTGGGCAATCGCTTTTGAACCGAGTTCAAGTACAAGGTTGATTGCTTCGTCTTTCTTACTGAGTTTTTCTAAAATCTTTTTCTTACTTAATCTCTTTTTTGGCGTATAGGGTTCGACATTGATGAGATGATCGACAGGAAACATCTTCTTCTTTTCTTCTTTTACGTCAAAGCCTTCAATTATCCAATGGCTTTTTTCTTGATAAAGGTGTAGTAGATAAATTGGATAAGACTTGATTTCCGCCTCTTCTTTTAGGGTAATCAATAAATGGCTATCCAAAAGAAGGATTTGGATGAGTTTTTCTAACATAGGATGTGGGAGGTCAGAAAGCTCAAGCAAGTCGGGATTGTGGGGATTAGTCCCTTCAAAAAGTAAGAGTTGATTTAAAAGAACAAGGTCATCCTGCTGGATTTCTGAGATGAGTCCTAGTAGTTTTTCAGCTAAAGACTGACGACTCTTTAGATAGGGAAGTTGTTGATTTCTTGTGGCCATAAAGGCAATAAAAAGAGCTTTGACCTCGTTATCAGTAAAGCGAACAACGGGCAGAATAGAGTTATGCATAACAGAATATCCCCCATCTCTTCCAACTTCAGCGACAAGTGGCATCCCCATGGCTTCAATCTCTCTAATGTCTCTAATAGCTGTCGATCGAGAGATGTTAAATTCTCGTATGATTTCAGAAATTGTAAAATGAGAGCGGTTATTGATATACCGCATGATCGTATTAATCCGTTCAACTTTTTTCATGTTGGTCTCCTAAACAGTATCATTTTTTGACATGATTTAAAGTTATTATAAACTCATCAAGAGAAAAGATAAATTACTTGATTAATTTAAAAGTGAGGAAGGTTTTGAATATGAAAAATTATTCTTTAGAAGAAAAAGATAGCTTTATCGTGTTAGGTATTGGAACTGAAATTAAAAGTGAATACACAGACTTTGCTGGAATAAATAAAGAAAAGGAAGACTTTTGGTCAGCTGTTAAAGAAGATGGAAGGCTGGACACTTTAAAAGCTTTAGCTACAAATGATTACATTTTTTCTGTGAGTGAAGCGGTGAATAACAAGATGATGTATTATGCTGGTGTCATGACAGAGGCAACGATACAAGAAGAATCTAGAGTTATCCAGTTTCCAAGGGGAGAATATTTAGTAGTTAAAGGGGAAGGTAAGACGGCTGAGGAGCTAAGTAATAAGCTTACTGGCATTGCCTTTGGTCAAGTCTTACCAGCAGTAAATGATTTCGCCTATGTTGGTGGACCAAATACAACGGTTGAGATGGAGCAGCGAAACGGTTTAGTATTTGGTGAAATGTGGATCCCAGTTGTTAGGAAGTAAGGAGATTAAAGGAGGGGTGGAATTGTCCTGTATCGTTGATTTTAAAAATGTAACTATAGCTGGCTTTGAGTCTTCGCCTGTAGCAGAAGCGCTTGCTGGTTTACGTGCTCATGAAGCACGTTACTTTATGAACAAATACAAGTATGAATTTACGGTTGTACCAGCTAATGAAGGCGGGGAGACTCTTGATTATGTGAATCGCATTTTGAAAGAAGAACGTGATATTGAGTTTGCGGCCAAACCTTTAGAAACATCGTGTTTTCAAGTGGAAAATATTAAATTTGCTTATGTCTTTTATGAGGATGGTCTTGCAGTCAACGTCATGTATACACTGGATACCCCAAAGAAGCGTGCTGTTGGATTTAAGCTTTCTGAAGGAATGGAGGTACCAAAGGAATTAGAAGATAAGTTTAAATTTGCTAGGCAAAAGTCTAAACTTGCTGGAACAATTCGAGGTTCGTTTTTTGTAATAAAAGGAGAATATAGTGTAAGTTGAAGAATCAGTCCTTTGTTATATTGAGTTGTTTTTTTTAAAGGCGCTATGAAGGCTACCAATCTTGAATTGGTAGCCTTTTTTTACATAAGTAAATAATATTTACAGTCTGCTACACACTACGTTCTTATATAATGAAACAAAAGGAAATTACTGTAAGGTGGTGGTGGGGTGAGCAAAAAAAGGCTACTTGAGTTATTCTTAGTAACTTTTGCTTTACTATTCCTTCAAGTAAGCACATTTACCAATGAAAAATTGAACGATAAATTTGGTAACCTTACTTTCTTTGTTGTATTTCTCATGTTTTATATCAACGTTGCATTTGTAGAACGGTATTTTGATGATATACATAAGTGGATTCGAAATATCATATTTCTTCTTGCCCTGTTAGTAGTAGCTTTAATATCGCTATGGATAGGCTACTTTTAAATTCTTACTTCCGAGAACGGGAAATATGTGAAAACGAAAGTCCTTCAGTAAAAAAATGGAGGACTTTTCATCGTCTTCAAAATACGTTGAATCCCGATAATAGTACACTATATTAACTTTATATGAATAGGCATACATTAATCCTGTTCTCTCGTTAGTCATGATAAAATGAACGATAAGAAATTTATGTAAGATAAAGGGGGAAGATTCATGGTCAGTTTTAGTACTTTGCTAGCTTTTGCAATTGTTTCACTTAGCATGGTTTGTTCACCTGGGCCTAACATGATTTATCTCATTTCTCGCTCGATTACGCAGGGGCGTATGGCAGGATTCATTTCTCTTTTGGGTATCATGCTTGGCTTCATAATCTATATAATCGCAACAATGTTCGGACTTACAGCCCTTTTCCTTGCTGTTCCGTCTCTCTATGAAGCAGTTAAGTGGGCAGGTGCTGCTTACTTACTCTGGCTCGCATGGAATTCGATTAAGCCTGGTGCTACATCTATTATGGAACCTCGTACTATTGCTATTGAGCCGCCACAGAAATTATTTCTAATGGGACTTATGACGAATCTTCTGAATCCTAAGATTGCTATTTTGTATGTGTCACTTCTACCTCAATTTGAAGATCCTGAGAAAGGATCGTTGCTTCTACAAGGTACAGTTCTGGGCTTTACGCAAATAACGGTTAGCTTTATAGTCAACCTCTTAATTGTATTTACAGCAAGTAGAGTTGCCAAATGGTTTGGCACACGCCCAACGTGGCTGCGAGTGCAGCGTTGGCTTATGGCAAGCGTCTTGACAGGTCTTGCTGTACGTCTTGCTTTTGAACGTCGACAGTAAGAGTCTTCTTTGAAAAATTCACCATCTTTTTGAAACGATTGTAAGGGGAATAAGAATGATATTAAAAATAAAGCCAGCTACTGTATGTTCTTACTTTTACCTAACGTTTTTTCAAAAATGGTAGTAGATGCCGTTTCTTTTTTTAGAGGATACGGTAGGAATACCATATTTTTTTATTTTAGGGGAATTTTGTTTTGTTAGCTTGATAGCAATGTGAAACTTAAAATAATATGATCATATTATTTTAGGTACTTTTTTTATAATATGATCATATTATAAAAAGGGAGGAGGATATGAGTGCCTAAAATTGTTGATCAAATACAAAGGAAGAATCAGATAGCCACTGCTACTTGGCGTGTAATATTAGAAAAAGGTATTGATAAAGCTTCTATACAGCAAATCGCTGACGAAGCAAACATTTCGGTTGGACTTGTTCAGCATCATTTTTCGTCTAAAAATGAATTAATTCATTATGCAATGAATTTAGTATTGAATCGAATGGAAGAACGGGCAAACACTCGTACAAGTGAATTTAAGGGAACGAAAGAAGAAGCGCTTAGAAGATTAATGAAATTTATTATTCCTTCTAATAAAGAAGAAATGTTGGAAGGGAAGGTTTGGATTACATTTTTGGGTATATCCTTTAGTTCCCCAGAACTTATTGAACTTCGGAAGAAAATGGATGACCATACGAGGTATCTTATGGGAATAATTCTAGATTTAATGAGGGATCTAGGATACGTCACAGCAGGTCACAATAGAGAATTTGAATTAGAGATACTGTACGGATTTATCGATGGGCTAGTAATTCATGTCCTTCAAACACCAGATTCATATCCAGAAGAAAAAGTAAATCAACTTATTGAGTATTATTTAAAAGAAAAAAAGAGGGATTAATCGCATGAATAAAGTTTTCATTATTATTCTTGTAGTCGTTATTGTATTGATTATTAGGCAGCTTATCCCGAAGAAAGTAGATAGCTTCGATCTTCTTGGTATACCAATCATGGCTATAATCAGAACTTATATGGGTCTTCCAAATAGATTAGACTTTATCATTACAATTGAATTAATTAGCTTGCTTATATTAGGAGCGATAGTTGGTTATTGGCAAGCTAAGAGAGTGAAAGTTTTTCATCATAACAATCAATTATGTAGTGTTGGAGGCTATACGTATATTATCGGATGGATTATTATGATTTTGGGCAGGATTATTATTTTATTGTTGTTCAATCTTAATTCGCTCATATCGACATTTCATGCGGGACAGGAACAGTTTACGAGTGAAATAATTAAAGTTCTTTCTCATGCTGGAGATTGGTTAATATGGTCTACTATTCTTGCATCTTCCATCATGTATACCGTTACCTTATATAAGGATCACCCGGATATCAAGAAATTAATACAGGATCGTTTTAAAGAAATAAAACAACGAATAAAATATTAAATTAACTAATTGTTGTTATATGGGCTATTGTCAGCAAGCTGAAAAAAACAAATACTCCTCAATAAGCTGTTTTGTTACAAGTTAGTATAAAATTTCGCTTAGGGGGGATTATGAAATTTTAGTTTAATAGCGATAATAAATTAAAGAAATCCCTCTAAACGAATTAGAAGGGTTTCTTTTGTGTCCATCTTATATACATTCCACATAGAATCATTGATTAATTCACTACAATTTATGTTGTTTTTTAAATCCTCCAAATTCAATAGCAGTTAACCTGCAGTTTCTATAATATAACCTAATAAATGTTAATATATGTTATATATAATAGATATTTGCCTTATAAAATAAGGGGGAATATTATGAATGAAACAAACGCATCTTCAGGAAGCAATTTAAAAAAAGATGTAAAATTTTCTATTATAATCCCTGCACATAATGAAGAAAAGTACATTAGAAAATGTTTAGATTCGATTGCAACGGCATCAGAGGCATATAAAGATCAAATGGAAGTCATAGTTGTTTTAAATCGTTGTACAGATAAAACAGAGGAAATAGCAAAATCTTATAACTGTATTACATTAAAAAATAACGATAAAAACTTATCTAAAATCCGAAATGCAGGGGCTAAAATAGCTAGTGGAGAAATAATCGTTACTATAGACGCTGATACCATAATGACAGAGTCTATGTTGTCTAATGTAGATAAATATTTAGCTTCAGGTAAATATATTGGTGGTGGGGTAAATGGGAAGTTTGAAAGAATATCTTTAGGAATATTCTTTTCCGCAATTTTAATAATAATCCCCTTACTTTTTAAGTATGGAGCTATATCTGTAGGGATTTTTTGGTGCTATAAAAAAGACTTTATGGCAATCAACGGATTTAACGAAAATATGCTTATGGCAGAAGATGCAGATTTCGCTAAACGGTTAAAAGAATGGGGAAAGCAAAATAATAAGAAATTCGGTACCATTAAAAATGGAATGATAACTTCATGCAGAAGATTTGATACATATGGAGACTGGGCGTTGCTTAAAAACCCAAAAGTAATTTTAGCTTATCTAAAAGGAAATGATAAAAAATATGCAGATAAAACATATTATGATAACCAAGAAAGATAAAAATAGAGAAAATTGGTAGAGAATAGCTAAGACTCTTTTAGATATAATGAGAAGCCGATAAAATCTTGTATCATGCTTAAACTTAGTTATAAAAAATGAATAGATATTACAAGAAAACCATCAATTTGATGGTTTTTATTTTTTTATAAAAAATATTTTTTGACCCCCATAAAACTATGTACCCCTCCGAATATGTATAGTGAAGAAAATAAATAGAAGAAAAAATGGTTATAGAAGAACATTGAAACTTGTGTCAAATTGTTAGATTAAGCGGGGAATTCGAAGGTAAAAGCTAAAATTACCAAAAATATAGAGAAGAGTTATTTAAAGATTGCAGATAAAATAGGAAAAGAGTAGGCAAAACAAGCAAAAGAAAATAAGAAAGTAGATTAAAATACAAATTTAATTTTTGTGCTGACAGAAAAGAATAGTCATTAAGAAAACGGTGAAATAAGTTCGTACCGAAAAATATGAGCAACGGCAAGAAGACAAGCCGAAAGAAAAGTACTAAGAAGATGTGGTTAAATGGTCACTTGTTTAGTGACCATTTTGCTATTTGAAGCAGAAGGAGGCTGGGAGATTACAAGTGTTGAGTTTAGTAATGAAGATCTTAAGAAAACCGAAAATAGAAGATATCGTATGTAACATACAAAACAACGAAGGAGATAAAGAAGCGTTTATCGTACAGTATCAGCCTTTTATTAGAAAATCAATCTCATCTGTCTGCCGCAGGTACATTACAGAACAGGATGATGAATATAGCATTGGATTGTTTGCATTTAACGAAGCAATTGAACAGTATTCATATACAAAAGGAAAATCCTTTTTAGCGTTTGCTGATCTTCTTATAAAAAGAGATGTAATTGACTATATACGCAAAGAGTCTAAGCATAATCTTGTCTTTTTAAAAGAAGATAAGCAAGAGGAAATGTTAGAAATGCAAGTGTCGCTTACGGAGTATATGAAAGAGATGGAAAATAGTAACCGTAAGGAGGAAATTCTTCATTTTCAAAGTGTGCTAACTGAGTTTAAAATCACATTTTCAGAGCTTGCTAAAGAATCTCCTAAGCATCGTGATACGCGTGAACATTTAATAGAAATAGTAAAGGTAATTATAAAAGATGAGGAAATGATGGAAGAGCTGTTCCGAAAGAAAAAGCTACCGCTTAAACATATTGAACCGCGTGTTAGGGTAAGTCGTAAAACGTTAGAGCGGCATAGAAAATATATCATTGCAATGTGTATTATCTTTGCAAACAACTATACATACATTCTTGATTATATAAGAGGAGGGAAGCATGATGAATAAAGGAATTGTAATGGATATAAAAAAACATAGCGTAGTGGTTTTAACACCAAATGGAGAGTTTATTACGTGTAAAAGAAAAGCGGATTCTTACATGGTTGGGGAGGAAATCTCATTTGATGAGCAAGAGCAAAGAGCATCGCGTTTTTCAATCCCTTCTTTCTTAAAGCCTGCATCATTACTTGTTGCTTGTTTTCTATGTGCGTTGCTATTTTTCTACAACCAACCGGAAGAAAAAGTATTTGCTTATGTCTCAGTTGATATAAATCCAAGTGTAGAGGTGAGCATAACAAAGGATCTTCGTGTTATAGATTTGCAAGCTTGTAATGATGATGGAAGGCGTATTTTAAAAGAATTGAAGCAATGGGAAAATAAACAATTGCAAGACGTAATACGTACTATTATAAAGCAAAGTCAAGAGGATAAGTATTTAACGAATGATAAGCAAGTTATGCTAACAGCTGTTGCAAAGGACAAGTCACTAGAACCACAGTTGGAAAAGGCTATGCAAGAATTAAAGAAAGAGTATGAGATAAAACATGTTACAGTCGTATATCAAAGTAGTACGTTGCAAATGCGAGAGAATGCTAAGAAAGCAGGAATTGGCACAGGTGTCTATATAAAGCAAGAGAATGAGAAGAAAAAATCGCTTACTCCTCCTGAGTCATCGTCTAATCAGGTGGAAAACCAAGAAGAGATACAATCGCAGCCAAAGCCATCTCCTGATGCATCACCAGATTTGTCTTCTGTAAAAGAAAAAAAAGACGAGAAGCCAGAGCATAAAGAACAAAAGAAAACAGGGGAACAGCCACCTAGGCAAACAAAAGAAAATAGAGGGAATCAACAAGAAAATAACGGTAGAGGATCTCAGCAAGAAAATAGAGGGAATCAACAAGAAAACAATGGTAGGGGATCTCAGCAAGGAAATAATGGAAACCAGCAAGGGAACAACGGTAGAGGATCTCAGCAAGCAAATAATGGAAATCAACAAGGGAACAACGGAAGAGGGTCTCAACAAGGAGATAATGGAAATCAACAAGGGAACAACGGAAGAGGGTCTCAACAAGGAAATAATGGGAATCAGCAAGGGAACAACGGAAGAGGGTCTCAACAAGGCAATAATGGAAATCAACAAAGGGATAACGGAAGAGGGTCTCAACAAGGAAATAATGAAAATCAGCAAGGAAACAATGGTAGAGGGTCTCAACAAGGAAATAATGAAAATCAACAAGGGAACAACGGAAGAGGGTCTCAACAAGGAAATAATGAAAATCAGCAAGGGAACAATGGTAGAGGGTCTCAGCAAGAAAATAGAGGACATCAGTAAAGGAATGAAAAGAAGAATCCATAGAAAATGGAAGTGAGAGATTTATTTCAAAGCTAAAAGGATTTATTATTCTATATTTCTATTAAGAAGGAGTATGTAAAAATATAATGGAGAAAAAAATTCAACAAGAGAAAGATAAATCAAAACCTGTTTTTTATGATTCTAAAGGAAGAAGAAAAAAAGCTTTTAGTTGGTTTCTATGTATCTCAATAGTTAGCATAAGTATTGTATTTTATTTTTTCTTTCAAAGTATTTTCTCGACACCAGAAATTCCAAATATGAATTCTTCTGTAAAACAAGATACTAAACTGGTACCTATTAATCAAAAACTTAGCGACGAGCAGTTAAAGAAAGAAGAATTCAAACCTAATACCGAAATGAAAAACGATGAAAATTTGGTGAATGCAACGAGCGATAGTAAACAAACGAAAGAAGTTTATGGTTTTTATGTCAACTGGGATGAAAATAGTACTGCTTCTTTAAAAGAAAATATCGATTCATTAACCACATTAGTACCGGAATGGTATCACTTAAAAGAAGACTTAACAATTAGTAGTGAGATAAAACCTGAGATTGTAAAGTTAGCAGAAAAAAATCATGTGAAAATTATGCCTTTACTTACTAACTATACAGAGAAAGCTTCTGGTCCTGATAGTGAACTTATTCATAAATTACTGAATTCTCCAGATCATGTAAAGATAAAGTTTATTAACGATTTAGTAAAGCAAGTTGAAAAGAATCAATTTTCAGGTATTAATATTGACTTTGAGGCAATACCTGAAAGTGATAGAGAAAACTTAACAAATTTCATGAAAGAACTTACTACGGTCTTTCATAAACATCATTTGCTTGTTACGCAAGATGTCCCTGCTAATGATAAGGCCTTTGATTATGGTGCCTTAGCCAAAGTAATAGATCGTATGATTGTAATGATGTATGACGAGCACTATGGAGCAGGGGTACCAGGACCAATTGCTTCAAATAAATGGTTTGAACATACGCTCAATGAACTAAATATTCCGTCTGAGAAACTTATAGTTGCTTTCGGTAACTATGGATATGATTGGGAAGTAAATAGCAAAGAACCTGCGAAGTCTGTAACTTTCTCAGAAGTTATGACAATGGCTCAGGATTCAAATATAAAAATTCAATGGGATAAGATTAGTGGAAACCCTTATTTTCGATATAAAACAGGCGAGACAGAACATACTACTTGGTTCTTAGATGGTGTTACTCTTTATAATCAAGTAAAAATCGCAATGAACAACAATGCGAAGGGATTTGCATTATGGAGACTAGGAGCAGAAGATCCTACTATATGGAAAGCTCTAAAAAATCCTATTGAGGTACAAAAAAATCCTGATGCATTACATAAAATCGATAGTTTAGATGAAGTGAATTATTCTGGACAAGGCGAAATTTTGCAGGTTGAGAATGAGAGACACAATGGATTGAGAGATTTTAAAGTAGACGAAAATGGTTATTTTACAGATGAAGTGTATCAATCACTGCCGTCTGCATATGAAGTGCAACGATATGGAAAGCCAAAAGGAAAACAAGTAGCATTAACATTTGATGATGGACCAGATCCGAAATATACGCCGGAAATTCTAGATATATTAAAAGAGTATAAAATAAAAGCTGCCTTTTTTGTACTTGGTGAAAATGCACAACTAAATCCTAGTATTGTTAAAAGAATATACGATGAAGGGCATGAAATTGGCAATCATACCTTCAAGCATCCTAACGTCGCTGATACGTCTTTACTACGTACAAAAATAGAACTTAATACAACTCAGCGCCTAATTCAGGAAATAACTGGACATTCTACGGTTTTATTTAGGCCACCGTATGAAGCAGATGCTAACCCGGATTCATCAAATGAAATACTGCCTATTTTGCGTGCACAAAATATGAACTATACGATGGTGGCAGAAAAAGTGGATCCTGAGGATTGGGCGACTCCATCCACAAATGAATTAGTAAAGCGTACTCTTAATCCCATTTATAAAGGGGAGGGAAATGTTATTCTTCTCCATGATGCAGGAGGGAATCGTACCCATACGGTAGAGGCGCTGCCGATGATTATTAAAGATCTTCAAAAGAATGGATATAGTTTTGTAACAATTTCAGATTTAATGAATAAAGAACGAGATGAAGTTATGCCTCCCGTTTCTTCTGAGGGTAAGCAATATCTATTTTACAATAAAGCTATCTTTTCAGGAATGGGATATGCAAAGCATATATTAACAACTATTTTTTATATTGCTATTGGATTAGGTATTTTCCGATTCCTATTTTTAATATATTTTGCATTCAAGCAGAAAAGAAAAACAAAATCTCGTTTATTTGCTAATTCGTCTTATCAACCTTTTGTTAGTGTTGTAATAGCGGCATATAATGAAGAGAAGGTTATAGCTAAGACTATTCACTCAATTTTGGATAGTAATTATAGAGAGTTTGAAGTTATTGTCGTTGATGACGGATCGAAAGATGGTACGTCAAAAGTAATTCAAGAAACATTCTATAAGCATCCTAAAGTGCGTTTAATTCAGAAAGAAAACGGCGGGAAATCATCGGCAATGAACTTAGGGTTTCAACAATCACGAGGAGAAATCATTGTCACTTTAGATGCGGATACTATTATTGCGCAAGATGCTATTTCTCTAATGATTAGACACTTTGAAGATCATAATGTAGCGGCAGTTTCAGGGAATGTTAAAGTTGGGAATAGACAGAATTTATTGACTACTTGGCAACATGTTGAATATATTACAGGATTTAATTTAGAACGCAGAGCTTTTGATGAGTTAAATTGTATTACGGTAGTTCCTGGAGCTATTGGAGCATGGCGTAAAAAGAATGTAGTCGAATCTGGATATTTAAGCGAAGATACATTGGCAGAAGATACGGATCTTACTATTACATTTTTACGTGAAGGGCATAGAATCGTATATGAAGAAAAAGCGTATGCTTATACGGAGGCACCTGAAGATGTGAAAAGTCTTATTAAACAGCGATATCGTTGGTCATATGGTACACTCCAATGTCTTTGGAAACATCGAAAAGCATTGTTTAATGCAAAACATAAAACATTAGGATTTATTGCATTGCCTAACATGTGGTTATTCCAATATGTTCTGCAATTTATTGCTCCTTTAGCAGATATATTAATGATTATGGGGCTATTTGGTAGCAATCCGCTAAAAGTTTTAGGATTTTATTTTGTATTCTTTTTAATGGATGTTCTCGCTTCTCTGTTTGCATTTAAATTAGAGAAAGAGAATCCTAAACCACTAGTATGGTTAATTTTACAACGCTTTATTTATCGTCAGTTTATGACTTATGTTGTAATTAAATCTATATTTTCATCCATTCGAGGGGTAGCGGTAGGATGGAATAAACTAAAGAGAATGGGAAGTGTTGAGCATTCCCCTGAACATAAGGAGGCATCATAAGAGAGCAGACGATCTGCTCTCTTTTTTATTGATTTTAGTTGGTTGAAGCTAGAGTAGATGTAACATAAAACCTTCTGCGTCCATAACGAAATTTCTATTCATTACTGATAGTGAGACGTTATGTTAAGACACTCCTTTGTTTTCGGACTAAAGTTTTTTTATATTTTTTTAAAATGACGGACACAAAAATGTATATACTTTCGAATTATATATATGGATATCATTAATATTTATATAAAAGGGGAGAAAAAATATGAAAAAAACAAAAGAAATGTATGAAGAAATCGCTGAAGTATTAAAGGTATTGGCGCATCCTGTCCGTTTATCTTTAGTAAAAATAATGCTTGCAAAAGGCGCTACGAATGTAACAACAATGTATGGGGATTTACAAATGCCCCAAAGTACAATTAGTCAACATTTATCCAAACTAAAGGCTGCTAAAATCGTAACTGGTACTCGAAAAGGATTAGAAATTTATTATGAGGTAACGGACAATCGTACAAAAGCGATATTGGCAAGTTTAGTTTAAATGCTGACTTTCTAGACTTCAAAATTAAGAAGAGGATAGGAAAGTAATTCTGTGGCTATAATTTTTTAGAAATTTATATAAGAGCTATATTTATAAGAATATGTAATTTTCCTTCGCTACAGTTAATTCCTTTGAGAAATAAGCTTTTTTCATTTTAGGGGTATTTTTTGTTAGCTTAATAGTGATATGGCGATACCCCTATTATAAAATTTCAGAAGAATTCTTGACATAGAAGATGTAACAAAGTTGATAGGGTTCTTTTAGTCATTTAATCTTTTTATTTGATGGTCTTTTCCCCATTCAAATAGTTCATCCATAATTTGCATTAAAGATTTTCCATGTGCGCTTATTGTGTACTCAACCTTTGGTGGTACTTCTTGATATACAGTACGATGGATAATTCCATCAGCTTCAAGTTGCCGAAGTTGTTGTGTAAGAACCTTTTGCGTAATGTTTGGAATTTCTCGTTTTATTTCATTCGTTCGCATTTTTCCATCCATCAAAATACATAATATATGAACTTTCCATTTTCCACCGATTACTTCGAGTGTCGTTGCGATTGGGCAATCATCATTTTGATTCATTTAACACCTCCAAAGGTACCTCAAGGTTCCTATAGCACTTGAAAGTACGTACTTTTCAATTATATGTGACTCATTCATACTAATACTAAAGCGTTTGAATTATTTATAAGGGGGAAGAAAATATATGAAAACACTTGTAATTGTAGCACATCCTGATATTGAAAAGTCTCGAATTAATAAAAGATGGGTAGAAGAACTTGAGAAATATTCAGATGAAATTACAGTGCATGAATTATATAAAGCGGCACCGAATTGGGAGTTTAATGTTGAAGAGGAACAAAAGCTGTTAGTAGAACATGACCGATATATATTTCAATTTCCACTCTACTGGTATAGCTCACCACCGTTGTTAAAAAAATGGTTCGATGATGTATTAACATATGGATTTGCTTACGGATCTAAAGGGGATAAAGTGCAGGGGAAAGAGTTTGGTGTAGCTATTTCTATAGGTGGATTAGAAAAAGACTATGAAAATAGCGGTATCACAATGGCTGAGTTAACAAAACCTTTTCAAGCAACATGCTTATACACGGGAATGGAGTTTATTCCTTCCTTCTATTTATATGGTGCAGAATATGAAATCAGTGATGAAGAGATTGAAAAAAGTGCACCTGAATATGTGAAATATGTTATGAACAAGAAGTATTCTAATATATAAGGAAAAATAGCCATTTACTTGCTAAGTAGATGGCTATTTTATATTTGTTTTATATTCACTAAGTGTAATCTTTAGCAAATTAATAGTTAATCTAGTAAAATAAAAAACCTAATATATATAAAGGGGAGTTTTACTTGAGAACGATGCGACAATTATTACAAAAGAGAGCAATGCAATCACTGAATATGGAAGCACTTGTCGGGGGAGAGAAAAGGTATTCGTTTCAACAATATAATGAACGAGTAAACCAGCTTGCACATTACTTGTTACATTGCGGTGTGCAAAGAGGAGATCGCATAGGGATCTTATGCAAAAATAATCATCCGTTTCCAAGCGTTATGATGGCAAGCTTAAAAATTGGAGCGGTATTTATTCCACTTAATCATCAGCTTACTGCTTATGAATTAGAAACGATTGTAAAAGAAGCAAAATTAAAAGTATTAGTTATTGATGATGAATTTAGTGAAGCTTTATTAAAAATTGAAGCAGTTAAAGAAATTCCTTATGTAATTGAGACGACAAAAGAAGGCTTTGGCTCATTTGAATTAAAATTAAAGGAACAGCCAATAACAGAACCGAACGTGGAAGTTCATGAAGAAGATGATGCCATTTACTTGTTTACTTCAGGAACGACTGGACAGGCAAAAGCATGTGTAATTGGTCATAAAAACTTACACCATTATTTTACTGAGATTGCGGGGCAAAGAGAAATTCCAGCAGGTGAACGCTTTTTATCAGTGCACCCATTGTTTCATATGAGTGGCGTGCTTTCTATTTTAAATTGTATTTATCATGGCGTTACGATGATTTTCTTAGCTGATTCGAATCCTACTCTTATTTGGGATAAGATTGAAGAAGAAAAGATTACTACGATGCTTGCATTCCCAGCTGTTTATAGTTATATGCTTGATGAACTAAATAAACAAGAGCGTAACATTTCGACTTTGAAAGTAGCACAAAGCGGTGGTACAAAAGTACCGGAAACGCTCATTCAAAAATATATGGAAAAAGGAATATACATGGTGCAAGGCTATGGTAGTACAGAAGGTTGGGTCGTAACTTCATGGCATCCAAATATGGGAAAAGAAAAAATGTCTTCTGTAGGGAAAACACTTAAGCATGTAGAGTTAAAAATTATTCATCCAGAAACGGGTGATGAACTAGCAACGAATGAAGTTGGAGAGATCCACGTAAGAAGTCCTTACATGTTTAAAGGATATTGGAATAACGAAAAGGCGACCGAGAAGGTAATAAAAGATAATTGGTTTAACATGGGTGACGCCGGTATGATAGATGATGATGGATTCCTACATATTATGGGAAGATATAAAGATGTTATCGTACACGGTGGTGACAACGTATATCCAGATCAAGTAGAAGATGTAATTCATGAAATAAATGGAGTTTTAGAAGTTGCAGTAGTTGGGATTCCAAATGATTTTTGGGGAGAGATTCCGACAGCTTACATTGTAAAAGACATTCAAACATCTTTAACAGAAGAAGAAATTATTCAGCATTGTAAAGAAAAACTAGCAAGCTATAAAATACCAGAAGTTGTATTTATGGACGAATTACCGAAAAACGCTTTAGGGAAAGTGTTGAAGAGAGAGTTACGGGATGTAGTTCTTGTGAAATAAAAGGTTATTAAATAATGAGGAATCCAGTTATGTATAAAGCATAACTGGATTTTTGTTTATAAAAAACATAATAATTTACTAGATTTTGTATTTTGTGTAAGATAATAAAGAATATTCAATTAATAATTCGGAGGATGAGATGTAATGAAGCTGTCACTATTACAAGTAGAGACAGAGAGACTGATTATCCGTCCATTTCAAAAAGAGGATTATGAAAGTTGGTTAGATGGCTTCAATAAGAGGTTACCATCTCAATATAAATACGATGATGGCTATCATGATATGTCATCTTCAACACAAGAATGGTTTACGGAATGGATAAGAGGATTTGATGAGGCGGCACGACGGGATGAAATGTACGTTCTAGGTATTTTTCAGAAAGAAGATGGCGCCAATATTGGAAAGCTAGAACTTATAAAGATTTTACGTATGGACTATCAATGGGCGATGATGGGCTACTCTATTCATAATCAATATTGGAAAAATGGATACGGGGTAGAAAGTGTAATAGCTGTGCTGCCGTTATTTTTTTATAGTCTTCAATTTCATAGAATCGAATTACATATACATGTTGATAATGAGCCATCCGTTCGTCTTGCAGAAAGAGCAGGTTTTTCATTTGAATGTAAGAGAGAAGCATTTTCTCAGGAGAATGGTAAGTGGGCAGATTTTCTCATTTATTATAAAAATAAGGAGCTAGATATATGAGGGTACTTATTACAGGTGGAAATCGAGGATTAGGGTTACAGTTAGTAAAGGTATTTCATGAAAATGGACATATCGTTTATCCGCTAGTTAGAAGTGAGGAAGCAATAGGACAATTGAATAAGGTCTTTACTTCGAGATGTTTTCCTATATTAGCAGACTTGTCAGATGATGAGAGTACTGAGCGTATTAAGGAGCAAATTGGAGAGTACACAGAGCATATTGATCTAGTTATTAATAATGCTGGAATTACTGGAAAGGAAACTGAGATTTTACGTACAAATTCAGAAGAGTTAATGGAACTATTTAACGTTCATTGTTTAGGTGTTATTCGAGCTGTAAAAGGTACATATGTGGCTTTAACTAAGTCGAATCAACCGAGAATAATAAATGTATCCTCTCGTTTAGGTTCATTACATAAAATGGCCGGAAAAGAATTTCCACAAGGGCAGTTCTCATATTCATACCGGATCGCAAAAGCTGCACAAAATATGTTAACGCTCTGTTTACAACAAGAGTTTGCGGATAAAGGAATTCGTGTAACCGCAATTCACCCTGGAAAATTAAAGACTGACATTGGTGCTTTTGATGCGAATATGACTCCTGCTGAAGGAGCTCAAAATATATATGATTGGGTAATGGATTCAAATGAGGATGTTTCGGGTAAGTTTATTGAGCCATGTATAGGGGAGTTGAAGTGGTAATGTACGATCTTACAACCATTCAAAATATATTTGGACCTTCAAAAAAATTTTAAAAGAGGATTAGGGGATATGAGAATGAAAAAAGTAAACGTAGTCAATTATGATGCATTTAGTAATAAACAGAACATGGGAAATCCAGCAGGTATTGTATTAGAAGGAGATGGATTAGCGGAAGAGGAAATGCAACTCATTGCTGAAAAGGTCGGATTTAACGAAACAGCTTTTGTTCTTTCTTCAGAAGTAGCAGATGTAAGAATTCGCTATTTTACGCCTGGTCATGAAAATGATTTATGTGGTCATGCGACAGTAGGGACTATATATGCACTTCATGAAAGAGGATTATTAGAAGGGAAACACAATTTAACAATTGAAACGAAGGCAGGGATTTTGCCGATACATATAGGTGCGAATAAAAGTGGGGAAACTTTTATTAAAATGAGACAAGCAACACCGCGGTTTCAAAATTTTACAGGTTCCAAAGAGGCATTAGCTCACAGTATTGGTCTTGAAGGAAATGATTTAGATGAAAAATTACCGATTGTATATGGAAGTACTGGTATTTGGACTTTAATTGTACCTATTAAAAAACTTGAAGCATGTGAAAGGATGAAACCTAATAATAGTGAATTTCCATCTGTATTAAAAGAAATGCCAAAGGTTGCTATTCATCCACTTTGCTTGGAGACATATGATGCAGAAGCAAAAATGCACGGTCGTCATTTCTCATCACCTTATTCTGGAACAATAGAAGATCCAGTGACAGGAACTGCTTCAGGTGTAATGGGAGCGTATTATGCAACGTATTTGGAGAAAGATTTTGACCATGAACTGGAGTTAATCGTTGAGCAAGGACAGGAAATAAATAAAGATGGTCGTGTGAAGGTTTATGTAACGAAAGATGTAGAAAATGAGAAGTTACAAATAGGTATTGCGGGAACTGCAGTCTATGTGAAGGAGTTTGAAGTTTTAATTTAAAAGAGAAAAGCCGGTCGTATAGCCGGCTTCCTTATCTGTTCAACACTTCAATATACGAAGCATCCCCAGCTGTTCTTATAGTAGAGCGAAAATTATTATTTTCTAACGTCACAGCAACTTGTTTTAATTGCTGTGCATCATCATGATGAATAAGTAAGCTGTCGGAACCACTTTCTTCTATATGAATATGCTCAACATTTCCAATCGCTTCATGTATAGCTTTTAAAAATTCAGGTTTCATATTGTCCTCCTATATGTATGTAATGTCGTTAAATAGTATTTCCTTATTTTTGAAATATAAAAGTAAATGAAAGGAGAAATGAAAATGAATATAACGCAGTTTAAAGAACATATTACATCACTTTTTGAAGAGCATCTTAATAAATACGGTGATGACGAGTATGGCTTCACTTATATTAGTAAAGAGGAATTTCACAAAATAGGTTACACAACAAATTTGACGCTAGAAACAATTGAAGAAGCATATCGAAATGGGGTTGATATGATACTTACACATCATGCACCGTGGAGTTTTTTATTCGGTATGGAAGAGGCTTGTATTGAGAAATTAAAAGAATATGAAATGAATCATTTTTGGATTCATTTGCCGTTAGATTTTGTAAAGTTTGGCACGTGTACGTCATTATTTAACGAAATTGAGATAGATACAATACTGGAATATTCTACGTATGAGGAAGAAGAGCTACCGGGAATAGGAGAATATAAAGAAGCGATTCCCTTTTCAAACTTAGTTGAAAAACTTGAAGAGAGAATGGAAGAGAAAGTGAAGAGTTGGGAAAATCATGACAGACCAGTGAAACGGATTGCGATATTAACAGGTGCAGGAAACAATACAAATCTTATTGAGCGTGCACTAGAAAAAGGTTGTGATACGTACATAACAGGAGAAAAAACATTATATACAGTACAACATGCGAAATTTAAAGGCATTAACCTAATTGTAGGTAGTCACACGTTTACAGAAGTGTTTGGTGTAGAAAGTTTGGCTCGTAAATTAAAAGAAGTAGATCCTGCAATAGAAAATACTAGATTAAATGAAGAGCATTTGGAGTGATGCAAATGGTAACGATATATGCAAATTATGGGGAATCAAAGGTGAAGTTAACGTGGAAAAAAGATTGTACACTGTCAGAATACAAAAGAATCACGAGTGTTCACGGTTTTTGTTTTCATAGTAAAAAGGTTTTACTAATAGACCATGAGCAGCGTGGGAAGAAGGTTATGTAAAAGGAGAATGTACTTTATTTGGATATATTATCGTTGACCATAGTGATAATCCAAATTGGAATGAAAATAGTCCGTATCCAAAAGTAGGGTATCAGCCGTTCTACCGGATGGAAATTAATGAAGTGCATAAGTTTGACGGTGAGTATGAATCCGATAAAAGGATGTTTGTTAGAGTAGAAGAGAGTGCAGCCTATCATTATAAATGGAATGAATTATATGATGAAATATTGAAGGAAGCCGTTGCAGTAAAATAAAATTATTTTTGTTATATTAAGGTGTTGGGAGGATTTCCCTTGTGTTTGTCAAATGATAGTAAAGTTGTCTTTTGAATTAAGGGAATATTCAGGGTATAAGGGTGAGGGAATGGACATTTCAGTAATCGCTGAACAACTAGTTAATGAGAAGGTTATTTCACATTATCCGAAAAGTATGAAAGTGTTGAACGGAGGAACGACAAGTACAGTATATTTGTTGGACGCGAAATACGTTGTAAAGCTGAATGAATCAGAAGTGATACGTGAAGAAGCTGATTTTCTTTCTTTTTATGAAGGGAATACTTTATTTTCAAAGCTTTTGTATAAGGAACCTGTAAATAGATATATTGTGTATTCATTCCTCGAAGGGAGTACTTCGTGCGAACGTGGATATAAACGAATTACGCTTAGTATACTTGTAAAAGAAGCTATTAATAAGTATGAAATAGTTTCAGATATAGATGGGTGGGGATGGAAAGAAAGTCCGGTTCAATCTTGGAATGAATTTTTAACAACAAATGTGATAGAAGCTTATGAAAACCTAAAACCATATATAAGTGAGGAAGAGTATAGAACAGTTCTTAAGTTAGCAAATAATCCAAGTAGGGGGACTGGAATAAATCAGCCATTTTTATTGCATGGTGATCTTGGATTCCATAATTTTATATTTCAAGGAAATAAGCTGCATGGTGTAATTGATCCCTTACCAGTGTTAGGAGATCCTATATACGATTTAATCTATGCGTTCTGTTCAACCCCGGAAGATTTAACAAAAGAAACGATTAATTATGCGATAGAACAGTGTGTATTTCATAAAAAAGACCGTGATTTATATGAAGAAATAGTCATAGGACTATATTTGCGTATAGATACATGTTTAAGGCACCACCCGAAAGATTTAGAAGATTATTTAGCAGCTTGGCGTTATTGGATGGCCGAAATTGAGCCGACTGTATAGTACAAATATTTTGGGGGAGATAGTGAGATGAATGTTGCAGAAGCGAAAAAGGATTTAGCAATAAAAACGAAGAGAGGCTTACCAATTATATTAGCCGGCGTTTTATTTTGGATAGTTATGAGTATAACGGGCTTTGTTCTTTCGGAAAAACAAGTGGTGTGGGTATATTTAATCGGTATGGGATGTGTGTTTCCTTTCGGCTTAATGATAGCTGCTATATTGAAAATTGATATGTTTGCGAAAGGAAATCCGTTAGGGATTTTAGCAGGATTAATTGGTGGGATAAATGTATTAAATATTCCGCTTGTATTACTTGCCTATTTTCAATTTCCAGAATGGTTACCTTTTGTAGTAGCAATGTTAATAGGTGTGCATTTTATTCCGTACGTATGGATTTATGAAAGTAAAAGTTATGGTTTATTGTCAGTAGGGACTGTATTCGTAACGTCAGTTTGCGGGATTCTTTTTGCAGAAAAAGGATTTACTGTAATTCCATTATCGGTTACAGCTGTCTATTTACTTACTTTTATAAGTTTATTAATTGAAAATAAAAACGCAGATCATTATCAACAAAAATCAGCTTAATAAAAATATAGGGATAGGGGAAATGATTATGAAAAATTACGTTTGTACAACGTGTGGCGTGCAGTATGCAGCGAGTGTAGAAGAACCAGTGAGTTGTCATATTTGTGATGAAGAAAGGCAATATGTTAATCCGAAAGGGCAGTCTTGGACGACTTTAGAAAACTTGCAAACGAGTGATACATATAAAAATGAAATAATCGAAGAAGAAAATGGGCTTTATAGTATTACGACAAAACCAGGGTTTGCGATCGGTCAAACGGCATTTGTAGTGAAAACAGAATCATATCGTTTACTATGGGACTGCATTACTTATTTAGATGAAATGACAATTACGAAAATAAAAGAGCTTGGCGGATTAGATGCAATTGCATTGTCTCATCCTCATTATTATTCAACACAAGTAGAATGGGCAGAGACATTTGATGTACCAATTTATATACACGAAGATGATAAAGAGTGGGTGATGCGTCCGAGTAGTCGTATTATTTATTGGTCTGGTGAGTCTTTACAATTAGCTGATGGCTTGACCATTCATCGTTTAGGAGGTCATTTTAAAGGTGGTTCTGTCTTACATTGGGAAGAAGGTAATGATGGAAAAGGAATTTTGTTAACAGGTGATATTATTCAAGTTGTAGCAGATGAGCGATGGGTAAGCTTTATGTATAGCTATCCAAACTTAATTCCATTACCAGCGAGAAAAGTGGAAGAAATGGTGAATCGAGTGAAGCCGTTACAGTTTAATCGTTTATATAATGCTTTTCACCGAGTAGTAAAAGAAAATGCAAATGAGGCAGTTGAACGTTCTGCTGAAAGATATATGAAAGCGATAGAAGGAAAGTTGTTTCATACATAAAAGGAGAGTTAGCTTTATGAAAACGTTAGTATGCTTTGGAGATAGTATTACAGCTGATGAAACGTTTTTCAATGGAACGCCGAGGTTAACACCACGTTTGCAAGAGATGTTTCCGAATTGGGAAGTAGTGAATGCAGGTGTTCCAGGTGATAATACGTTCGACGCGTTACATAGAATTGAAGAAGATGTATTATCACATGAACCAGACTTTGTAACAGTTTTTCTTGGTACGAATGATGCAGTTTCTTTTGCTCAAGTCCCATTACAAGCATATAAAGAAAACTTAGAGAGAATTGTAAGCGCGATTTCACCAGAAAAAGTATTACTTATTAGTCCGGCGCCAGTTGATGAAGAAAGACAACGTAATAGAACAAATGAAATACTCGGCCAGTATGCAGAAGTTGTAGAGGAAGTAGCGAAGCAAACCGGGAGCCATTTTCTAAATTTGTATGCTGAGATGATTCAGGAAGAAAATTATAAAATATTCGTAGAAGATGAAGAAAAAGATGGCTTGCATTTTGGACTAGAAGGCTATGAGTATGTAGCGAAGTTAATTGGTGAAAAGTTAAAAGGGATTTTATAAAAAAGCAAAGCGATATCGCTTTGCTTTTCATCGTTTTTTTTAAGGTGGATCAATCTAGAAATGCTTGTTGCAATGCTTTTAGTCCATCGCTGTAGATGCCATGAAACAGATTAATTGCCTCTTCATCACTAACCCCTACAGGAGTGAAAGTACCAGACCACTCTACTAATGATGTGTTATTTTCAGTCCCTTCTTTAACCTGGATTGTGGATAGATAATTATTGACTGGGAATGGTGCATTCATAATTGAATACGTGTAGTAGCGTTCCTTATCATTGAATACTTCTAAGCGCTCTATAATCGTATCACCATCTGGATTAGCTAGATGACGTACGCGTCCACCTTCAGTTACTTTGCTGCTAGGTATATAAGGTAACCAGTCTGGAAGGGAGTTAAAACCTCCGATTAATTGCCATACTTGTTCAGGTGAAGCAAAAACTGTCATAGATGTAGTAGTATGTGCCATATTTATTAGACTCCTTTTTATCCCGCTATTTGCAGGGAAATAATCAGTGGGGGATGGCCCACTGATTAAAGTTTCACTTTATTTTACGTTGATTGGTAGTGGTGCATTAGGTGCTACTAGTTTTTGTTCGCGCATTTCTTCCCAGAATGCTGCTGGAATTACTGTGTTTAAGGCATTTTGGTCTTCTACAATTCGTTCCGGTTTACTTGCACCAGGAACAACGGCAGCAACTGCTGGGTTAGCTAGAGAAAATTGTAATGCAGCAGCTTTAATGCTAATTTCGTGACGATCTGCAAGAGCTTTGATTTTCTCAACTTTTGCAATGATTTCTGGTGATGCTTTTTGATATTCGAAGTGAGCACCTCCAGCAAGAATACCTGAGCTATATGGGCCACCAACAACAATATCCATATTATGCTTTACAGCTGCAGGCATTACTCGTTGTAAGGCACGCTCGTGGTCTAATAATGAATAACGGCCAGCTAACAAGGATATATTTGGCTGCGCTTCTTCTAAATCTAGCATAAGTTCAATTGATTCTACTTTGTTTACTCCAAGTCCCCAACCTTTAATGACTCCTTCTTCGCGTAAACGTGTTAGCGCACGGAATGCTCCTGTACGAGCCGTTTCAAATTGTGAAATCCACTCGTCGCCATAAAAGTCTTGTGCTAAATCATGAATGAAAACAAAGTCTAGACGATCTGTTTTTAAACGTTTCAAACTTTGCTCGATAGAACGAAGAGTTGCATCTGCGCTATAATCATTGATCATTTTATTTTTACGACCAAATTCGAAAAGTCCGCCTTTTTCACCTAAATCACGTGCAGATGGATCTTCTAGTTCATCTGAAATAGTTCGACCGACTTTTGTGCTTAAAAAGTAATCATCACGATTTCTTTTTGAAAGTGCTTCACCAAGACGAATCTCCGCTAAACCAGAACCATAAAGTGGAGCTGTATCAAAGTAACGAACGCCATTCTCCCAAGCAGCATCTACTGTAGCGATTGCTTCTTCTTCTGGGATATTACGGTACATATTACCTAGTGGTGCTGTACCAAAACCGATTTTTTCTTTTAGTAAATTACTCATTAAAGATATCCTCCTAAAATGTATTTGAAAATTAATTAATCATTGTGAATAGATGTGAAAATCAATACATGTCATTTCATCGTCTGACAAAATGCATGATAAAAATACTCACTTTAAAGTACAGGTACTAAAATGTAATTTCTAATACTACATGACTCACTCAACTCTTACAAATGCTATTATGAAATGTATTTTACATAATGAAAAGTACGTACTTTAAAGTGATATAGATACTAAAAAGTAATACAGGTACTTTTTGGTGCCGTACTACCCATCTGCTGTTTACGTATGCTATTATGAAACATGTTTAATACAATAAAAAGTACGTACTTTAAGGTGCTATAGATACTTAAAAGTAATATTTAAATCTTTAGCTTAATTGCCTTATAACATTATTAAAGGAGATTTTTATATGAAAACATACAATATTCCTGTAGAGGCGACTTTAGAGGTTATCGGTGGAAAGTGGAAAGTAGTTATCCTTTGTCATTTAAAGAAAGACAAAAAGAGAACGTGCGAATTAAAACAATTAATGTCTGGTATTACACAAAAGATGTTAACACAACAATTACGCGAATTAGAAGAAGATGGTGTAATTGAAAGAAAAGTGTATAATCAAGTACCGCCAAAAGTAGAGTATTCTTTAACGGATTACGGCCATTCTTTAGATTCTATACTCGATTCTCTTTGTAATTGGGGAGAAAATCATCTTGAAAAGAATGGGAACACGTCTATGCTCATAACAGCAGCAGAATAAAAAAGAAAAAAACGAACGGAAATACGTTCGTTTTTTTTGTTTTGTCATGTATATAGAGGGAGATTTTTTAGCGATATAATTACTTTTTTGTAATATAGGTACTTTTTTGTGCTGTAGGAACTAAAATGTGCCGTATAGAAAATTATGTAGTTTTACGCAACAATAAAGAGGGAATTTATAAAAAAGGAGAGGAGAACGCGTGAAACAATATAATATACCTATAGAAGCAACTTTAGAAATCATCGGGGGAAAGTGGAAGGTCGTCATTTTATGCCACTTAACGAAAGGAACGAAGCGAACGAGCGAGTTGCAACGTTTGATTCCTGAAATTTCTGTTAGAATGTTGACGCAGCAACTACGTGAGCTGGAAGAAGACGGTGTAATTACACGTGAAATTTACAAACAAATTCCGCCCCGAGTAGAATACTCCCTAACTGATTATGGGTGGTCTTTACAAAATGTGTTAAATCAATTAACTGCATGGGGAGAACGATGCATAGATAGAAAAAATACTACAGTTAAGTGAAATCTCTATATGTAATATTGAAAACACCACCTAATGACGAGGTGGTGTTTTTCAGTATACAACTTTAGAAAGTTACAATGGTGAAAAGTAAGAATCTACACCAGATTAATAGCTGTTTTAGCAATGATGAATTTTTTATTTAATATATAATTTAAAAATCAAAACTATATACTTTTAGTAATAAAAATATATAATAAATGTAGAAACAGAAATTTATGAGCAAGGAAGTTGAAGAACATGACATTGACAATGGGCTTTATTGGATTTGGAAAATCAGCTAACCGTTATCACCTACCTTATGTAAAAATACGTGAAAATATAAAAGTAAAAACGATTTTTGCCCGCAATATTAATGAAGAATTAGCAGCTCCATATCAGAAAAAAGGTGTTTACTTCACCACTGATTTGGACGAATTGTTGAATGACAAAGAAATTCAAGTAGTGACGATCTGCACGCCAGCGCACACGCACTACGAATTGGCGAAAAAAGTTATACTTGCTGGAAAATCAGTTATCGTTGAAAAACCATTTTGCGATACAGTTGAACATGCTAAAGAATTATTAGCTTTAGGCCGGGAAAAAGGTGTAGTAGTTATGCCTTACCAAAACCGCCGTTTTGATGGTGATTTCTTAGCTGTGAAGCAAGTTGTTGAACAAGGATTCCTTGGTGATATTGTTGAGGTTGAATCGCATATTGATTACTTCCGTCCAGGCTCAATCACTCACGAAGGTCCAAAAGAAGAAGGTTCATTCTACAGTTTAGGTATTCATACGATGGACCGCATGATTTCACTATTTGGCCGTCCGAATACGGTGACATACGATATTCGTAATAATGAAGTGGAAGGTGCGGTTGATAACTATTTCGATGTTGATCTACATTACGGAAATCAGCTGAAAATTAAACTGAAAACCAACCATGTTGTAGCGAAAGATTATCCACGCTTTATTGTTCATGGAACAAACGGATCATTTATTAAATACGGTGAAGATCAGCAGGAAAATGATCTGAAAGCGGGTGTTATGCCTGAGAGTGCGGGCTTTGGTGAAGATTCCCCGATGTACTATGGAGTTGCTAAATATCGCAACGCAAACGGTGACTGGATTGAAAAACAAATTAAAACGCCGCTTGGTGATTACGGTCGTTTCTATGGTGCAGCGTATGAAACAATCGTAAATGGTGCACCAAAACTTGTGAAAGACGAAGAAGCAGTAACGAATATTGAAATTTTGGAAAACGGATTTGCTGCATTATCACCTTCAGTTTACAAACTTGAAGCTTTAAATTGGAACGAATAGAAGGTAGTTAAGCATAAAAGGAGGTAGGGAAGTGGCAAGTGGATCAACGCAAGTAAAATACCTCGGCATTTATCAAAAAATTAAACAGCAAATTTTAGACGCTGAATATAAAATTAACGAAAAAATCCCGAGTAGCCCTGTCCTTGCTGAAGAATTTGGCGTTTCAGTTCTTACTATTAAAAAGGCGCTGGACTTGCTAGTTAGAGACGGCTACATCATTCGCCGGCGCGGAAGTGGAACGGTGGTTCAAGATTGGCGTCAGCAGGAAAAGGCCCGAATGATTCAAACTTTAACAGGTACGAAAGCAGTTTACGGTAGTGAGGTAGAAAGTAAAGTTATCGAGTTTATGATTGTAGGTGCCGATGAAATAGTTGCTGAAAAATTGGGGGTTTCCGTTGGTGATTTTGTCTATAAAATCATTCGCCTCCGCATCATTCACAGCATTCCGACGATTATGGAGCATACATGGATGCCCATTTCGGTCATCCCAGGTGTTGAAGCTTCAGTTTTAGAGGAGTCGATATACTCGCACATTCAAAATAAACTAGGCCTTGAAGTAGGGACATCCGTTGTCAGGGTCAAAGGAATTCGCCCAGATGATAAAGAAAAGCAATTTATGAACTTAACAAATCAAGATTTTCTAATGAGAGTTGAACAAGTGGCCTACTTAACGGATGGACGCACTTTTGAGTACTCTTACGCCGATCATTTGCCGGAAACCTTTGAATTCGAAACAGTCATTACCGCAAAAAGTTATAAAGAGGCATAAAAAATAGGTTGGGGCAAGTATTGCTTCAACCTATTTTTATATCTTCAATATAGTAGGAACGATTATTATTCATCAGCTGTAATAAGCATGGACGTGTTCCCGTTTTTTTCAAGGTGAACTTCTCCCCAACTGCAGAGGGAATCGAGTATCGCTCCTAAAGACGAACCGTAATCGGTTAAAGAATACTCTACTTTCGGTGGCACTTGGTCATATACTTTTCTTTGAATTACATCATCTTCTTCTAATTCACGTAATTGTTGTGTTAACATTTTTTGAGTAATACCAGGCATTAAACGTTTTAATTCGCTCGTTCTTTTTGTTCCTTTCTTTAAATGGCAAAGGATAACGACTTTCCACTTTCCACTTTCCACCAATAACTTCTAAAGTTGCTTCGACAGGAATATTATATGTCTTCATAAAAAATTCCTTTGATAAATTTAGATTACAGTTTTGGATTCACATACTAAAATTATTTCTTTTTAGTGCTTATAATACTTTAAAGTGCGTACTATTTATTGTGCTAAATATCGTTCATAATAACCGATGTAAGAGAGAAATAAGCAGAACGGCACTTGAAAATGCATACGTTCCTTTTTAGTATCTATAATACTTTAAAGTACGTACTTTTTATTTTGCTAAATATATTTCATAATAGCACATGTAAGTAAGAAATGAATAAAATGTATTTTGAAGTGCATTGGAAATTGGTTCGCCATAACGCTATGGGGAAATTCACACAAAAAATGATTAATTACTCCAAGACTTAACAGTTGATTAATCTTACTGTAATGTATAAAATTACAGTAAGATTTTTAAAAGTGAGTGGTCATCGTCTGTAAAATGTAGTTTCAATAATTTTATAAAAGAAGCATGAAAAGAAACGAATAGTAGAAATAAACGAAACATTGCCGAATAAATAAGATTACGTGTATTTGTTTCTGAACTGTAATCTTTTTTAATACATTTCAATAACAGATATTTAAAATGTACGTTTCATAAAGAAAATTAAAGGAGTGAGTGAAATATGGTGGTTTTATATACAACAGCAAGCTGTGGTTCATGTCGAAAAGCGAAAGCATGGCTTGAAGAGAATCAAATTGATTATACTGAAAAAAATATCGTTTCCAATTCTATGACAGTGGATGAACTTAAATCCATTCTTCGTTTAACTGAAGAGGGTGCTACTGAAATTATTTCAACTAGATCCAAAACTTTTCAAGACTTAAATATAAATATAGATGAGCTTTCGCTGAATGAATTTTATAAATTAATAATTGAGCATCCGCTAATGTTGCGTCGCCCAATTATGCTGGACGAGAAAAGATTACAGATTGGTTTTAATGACGAAGAAATTCGTAAATTTTTACCACGTAGCGTTCGAACATTCTTAAATATTGAACTGCAAAAGTTGGCTAATTAATAAGTAATAGTATGAAAGAGAAATTTTTTGAAAAGAGGAAACAGAAGGTGATAGAAGTATGCGTTACAGTTAATTATAAAGATAGAAACTATCAAACAAATGTTATTGTAAGCAAAGATACGGTGTGGACAAAAATTAAACAATTGGCAGAAGAACAAGTCAAAAAACAGTGGGATTTTTAAATTTGATTATTTAAAAAATGAAGTTGTAGGTTAGAGATTATAACTAAATCCAAGACTTTTCAGCAATTAAATATAAAAAAATTTGAAAGGAGGAAACAGAAAATGATAGAAGTATGCGTAACAGTTAATTATAACGATAGAAATTATCAAACAAATGTTATTGTAAGCAAAAATACGATATGGACAAAAATTAAACAGTTGGCAGAAGAACAAGTGAAGAAACAATGGAGCCTTTAAATGTATTTTTAACTTAAAAAGCTAAATGAAGTTATGGAATATAGGCGAGTTCGGATAGAATATAAAGGAATTTATTTTTTATGGTAAGAATTATTTATATATATTTTAACGTTTGACCAACCTATCTGTAATATTTATGGCTACAGTATGTTAATATACGAGAAACAACATTTTTGATCATAGGAGGAAAACAATGAACAGCGACTTTACCTTGGCCATTCACAGTTTAACTTATTTAGCTTTACAGCCAGACCGGATGTCAACAAGTAGTGCTATTTCAGAAAGTGCAGGTGTTCATCCAGTACGCATTCGCAAAGTGCTAAGTTTGTTAAAAAAACATAAGTTCATACAATCAAAAGAGGGAACTGGTGGAGGTTTTATTTTCGCTCGTGATTTAAGTGAAGTTAATCTCTGGCATATTTATCAAATAACCTCTGAAGGTGCATTGCAGCCGAAGTGTCCGGAATCGAATGATCAGTGTGTTGTAGGATCGAACATGCGAAAAGTTCTTTTTGCCATTTTCTTAGGCGCGGAAGAGCATCTAGGTGAATACTTAAAGAATTATACAATGAAAGAAGTTGTTGATCTTATTAATCAAGAACGTTAAGCGGCTTAAAGATTATATAGCCGTGAGTTCTTAATACTTAAATGTAATGAAAAATATTACAGTTCGATTTCGTTTTTATATCTTTTATATCGTCACAAAAAATATTTATAAGAAGGTGAAAAATTATGATGTCAAATAATAATCAAGTTTTAAAAGTAGGAGATTGGGTTCGTGGAATATCAAATGAGGGTGAATTCATAGTTGGTTACATTGTATCCCTTGATAAAGTGGAAGATGTAGTTACAGTTAGCATTGTGAAACGTGACGACAAGTACACAATAAACGAAGCGATTTTACTCTTTAGTAAACACGTTAACAAACTCGCTGAATCAAAGGTAATCAATAAGGAGCAAATTCTTTATCTTATAGATCTAGCATTATTAACAGGGGATGAAGAATGGTTTATTGAGCTTTCTTCAAAATTAAACTCGATAAAAGAGCTAGTTAATGGGGGAGTTTAAAAATTATAATAAATATGATATCTATTTGTATTTTTAAGTTTCTGTAAAATCAATCCTTTGGTTTTAAATAGTTCCATTCATCAAATATTATCTATCATCAATAGCTTAGATATGTAAAGTCATTTCACTGCCAATAACGATAATTATGTAAATAAGCTGTCCAAATGGGCAGCTTATTGTAATTAGTCACGTCTAAATGGACCTTTTGGAGCAATTAGCTCTAAATTAGTACCATCTGGATCACGGAAGTAGGCAACACCTGTACCAAATCCAGATTTCAAGCCATCATCTTCTTGGAAGACAATAGGTTCTCCATCTGGTTCTATTCCAATTGCTTTTAGACGTTCTACAGCGGCATCGATATCTTCTACTTCAAAACAAAGATGCATCGCACTAATTTGATCATTTGAGTAAGAGGCTTTATCTGATTTAGGGACAACGTATTCTAGAATGTCGATATTCAAATTGTCTAAGTGTAGGTTGGCATATTTAATACGAGTATCTTCAAGTCCTTGGGTTTGCGCCATTCTCTTTCCGCCAATTTCATCGATGTTTGATATTTTCTTACCTGTTAATGCTTCATAAAAAACGATAGATTTTTCTAAATTACTTACTGTAATTCCGACGTGATTTACTTGTGAGAATCCTGCTGTTTTTTCACTCATTTTTGTTGCCTCCTATTTTTAGGTGGTGTAGTGTATTTGTTTCACCAATCTTTTACTGTAATTAAAATGAGCCTTTAGTAGGAGTTCTATTCTAAGTCGTTTGTAACAACACACGAGAAATATAAGAGTGTTTTTTGATCGGAAAAGAATCTAGTATCGGCTAGGTTCTTTTTATTTTTCATTTGTCTTGATACAAAAATTTGATGAATTTGAATTACAGCCATTAAGCAAAAAAGTTTGATATGAAAAATATTATTCTTTAGTACATACATTTTTAAGATGTTAAATATATTTCATAATAGTCTCTGTAAGATAGGGATAAGTAGAATAGTACTTTAAAGTACCTATAGCACTTTAAAGTGCGTACTTTTTATAACTTTGAATATCATTCATAATAGCACCAGTAAGAAGAAAACAAGCTTTACGGTACTAGTTACCAACGATGTTACAGCATTTTATTCAGAATCAGATTGATTGAAAGGTTGTACTATATGGCCTAATAATTTCAAAAAATGCCGCAGTGGCATAAAACAATTATGGAGGTTAAAGATATGAGTACTTCAAATTTGAATGAAATAAGTAAACAAATTTTAAAAGAGGAGGAAACACTTCAATTTTCCTCTTTTACAAATGAAGATGCCTTGCAACTAGGTTTATTTATCGTTGAAACAGCAAAGCGAGAAGGAAAATTGATTGCTGTTGATATAACGAAAAATGGTGTGCAATTATTTCATTTTAAGATGACAGGGACAACTGAGGAAAATACGAAATGGATTGAGCGTAAAAAACGAGTCGTTTCTTTGCATAATCATAGTTCGTATTATATGCAGATACAAAGTGAAATAACTGGAATCTCTTATAATGAAAAATATCTTTTAGATACTTCGGAATACGCTGCGTTTGGTGGATGCTTTCCTATCCAAATAAAAAACGTAGGGGTTATTGGGATGATAACAGTCTCAGGATTACCACCAGAAGTAGATCATGAATTGGTTATAAGAGCAGTTAAAAATCATTTAAACCAGTAGTTGTAGTTAATGAATAAATAAATAAATAAATAAATAATAAATTTTAGGGGGCAATACTATGCCATTAATTGAGCTAAATACTTGGCCGACCATGTCAACAGAAGAAAAAAAGGAATTCATTTATAATGTAACTGAACTTACAACAAAACTATTAAAAATTGTCCCTGACAAAATTCAAGTGTTGATAACTGAACTTGAGAAAGAAAATTGGGGGAAAGCTGGGGCTGTAGCAAGTGATGCTACCTTTGCTGAGAAAAGTAGGGTGTCCAATTGGGAGACAAAAGAGTCTTACGATACACCGGGTCGTAACGTTGATGGAATGGCTATTATTAAGATTGATATATGGAATACATTTGATCAAGATACAAAGGATAAGTGGGTAAACGAACTTACACAAGTGACATCTAAATATACTCATGCACCTATGGATAAAGTGCTAATTCTTATTCGTGAAATGATTCCAGGAAACTGGGGACAAAGTGGTGTAACGGGAGCTAATGCAGATTTCCTTTCCAAAAGTCGTACATTTTAATGATTAAATAAAAAGGCAAAAATGAACATATTTCTGTTCGTTTTTGCCTTTTTTGATATTTGTCTGCGGTAATGAATATAATCCTTTATATTTTTAAGCAATATCCTCTAAAGTTGCCTCTATCGGAAAAGTGTATTTCTTTATATGAAAGCCTTCCTCGTGGAATGTAGATTTCAATTTTTGAGCAAAATAAGCTAGGTTATGTAAATGTTACTTTTTAGTACCTATAGTACTTTAAAGTACGTACTTTTTATTATGTTAAATATCATTCATAATAGCACATGTGAGAGGGAAACAAGCTTTATGGTACTAGTAATTAACTATGTTACTTTTTAGTACCTACAGCACTTTAAAGTACGTACTATTCATTATGTTAAATGTATTTCATAATAGTACATGCAAGAGAAAAGTAAGAAGTACGGTACTAAAAAATGCCTATCGTACTTTAAAGTGCGTTCTTTAAAAAGAGAATGAAACCATTCATAATAGCGTTTGTAGAGATTAAATATATTTTTTGAAAGATAAAAAGGCTTTTTTATCGCACTATTATGATAGGAATTATAGGGAAGAGGGGAAACTCAATTGAATTCATATACAGCATCGTCTTCAGAATTTCAGACGAATCGAAGAAGTATATTTGCGCTATTAGCGCTAGCAATTAGTGCGTTCGGGATTGGGACAACTGAATTTGTTAGTGTCGGTTTATTACCATCTATTTCGGAAGATTTACATGTGTCGGTTACAACAGCTGGTTTAACAGTTTCTTTATATGCGTTAGGCGTAGCGTTTGGTGCTCCAGTATTAACGTCGTTAACAGCTAATATGTCACGAAAAACGTTATTAATGTGGATTATGGTTATTTTCATTATTGGTAACGGAATTGCAGCTGTCGCAACAAGTTTCACTGTATTACTTATTGCGCGAATTGTGTCTGCGCTTTCGCATGGTGTGTTTATGTCAATTGGTTCAACGATTGCTGCGGCACTTGTACCAGAAAATAAACGTGCTAGCGCGATTGCAATTATGTTTACGGGCGTAACAGTTGCGACTATTACAGGGGCACCAATTGGAACATTTATTGGTCAACAATTTGGCTGGAGAACATCATTTTTAGCAATTGTAGTAATTGGAATTATTGCCTTAATCGCAAATAGTATTCTCATTCCATCGAATATGAAAAAAGGTACGTCTGTATCATTCCGCGATCAATTTAAATTGATTACGAATGGAAGACTGTTACTAGTTTTCATCATTACTGCATTAGGATATGGGGGGACATTCGTAACATTTACGTATTTATCTCCGTTATTACAAGAGGTAACAGGATTTAAAGCAAATACGGTTACTATCATTTTATTAGTGTATGGAATCGCCATTGCGATAGGGAATGTGATTGGCGGGAAATTATCGAATCATAATCCAATTCGAGCGCTATTTTACATGTTCTTTATTCAAGCGATTATATTATTTGTTTTAACATTTACAGCACCATTTAAGGTAGCTGGGTTAATCACAATTATTTTCATGGGACTATTCGCATTTATGAATGTTCCAGGGTTACAAGTATATGTCGTAATGTTAGCTGAACGATTTGTACCGAGTGCTGTCGATGTTGCATCGGCAATTAATATTGCGGCGTTTAATGCTGGGATTGCTCTTGGTGCTTATTTAGGCGGTATTGTAACGAACTCGTTAGGGTTAATTCATACGGCTTGGGTAGGCGGCATTATGGTAGTAGGTGCTGTTATTTTAACAGCATGGAGTATGACATTAGAAAAAAGAGATCAAGCAAAATAAAAGGAGAGAAAATAAAATGAAAAACTTACAAAGTAAAACAGTATTAAATAATGGTGTAGAAATGCCTTGGTTCGGTTTAGGTGTATTTAAAGTAGAAGAAGGACCAGAACTTGTAGAAGCAATTAAATCAGCGATTAAAGCAGGATACCGCAGCATCGATACAGCGGCGATTTACGGAAATGAAACAGCTGTAGGTGAAGGCATCCGTGCAATTGGTGTAAGTAACTTCCAAATCCATCACTTGCAAGATGTAATAAAAGATGCTGAAATTAAGCCAATGATTAACCAAGTGGAATACCATCCACGTTTAACGCAAAAAGAATTACAAGCTTTCTGTAAAGAACAAGGTATTCAAATGGAAGCATGGTCACCGCTAATGCAAGGTCAATTATTAGATAATGAAACATTACAAGCAATTGCTGATAAACACGGTAAAACAACAGTGCAAGTTATCCTACGTTGGGACTTACAAAATGGAGTTATTACAATTCCAAAATCAACGAAAGAACACCGTATTATTGCAAACGCTGATGTATTTAACTTTGAATTAACGAAAGAAGATATGGAAAAAATCGATGCGTTAAATCAAAATCACCGCGTCGGTCCAGATCCTGATAACTTTGATTTCTAATAGAAATGAGTAAAAAGAGTGCAAAAAGTTGCACTCTTTTTTTATAGTTTCTATTCAATAAAGTGTTTCTGTTTATGACTTTTGAATTGTTTTAGGCTATGTGGAAAACTGATTTTAAAATAGTATAAAGTTTGACATAAAATAATGCATTCTATAATATGTATGCTATAGCATGTATGTTATAAGTTGTTTGGAGGTGGCATATGGGCTTATATGATTTAACAGGATATCTTGTTCATCGTACTGATGTGAAGTTAACAAATTATATAATGTAAGTTATTAATCACATATTCCTTATAAAATTCATCATTTATATGCTATAGCATATAAATGTCTTTTCTTAACTTGTAATGTTCAAAATTTAAATAATATAGTAGAAAATTTATGAAACAAGGAGATTTTAATTATGGGAAAATTCATATTAGCGTTTGATAGAGAGCTTGTAATTGCAGAAAAAAAAGACTCAACATGGAGCGTTCAATCGCAGTTTGTAGGTGCTAATCCAGTTGCGTTAGCTTTAGATCCATACGACCCAGAAAGAATGTATTGTGGTACTTTTGATAGGGGGTTATGGAGAAGCAAAGATGGAGGAAGTTCATGGGAAGCGATTGGGACTTTACCTTCTTTTGGTGAAGTGTTCCCAGCTAATGCTATTCATATGAGAGCTATTACAGCAGTTTCTGTATCTCCAGAGAAGGGTGATGACGGTAACGGGATCGTATATGTAGGAACTGAACCGAGCGCCATGTTTGTATCCAAAAATGGAGGAGACAGTTTTGAATTGCTAACGGATTATCGACAAATGCCATCGTATTCATCATGGTTCTTTCCTCAAAGAACATATACGCACCACGTAAAACATATTGAAATTGATGCTAATAATCCAGAAACTATTTATACAACGATTGAGGTTAGGGGATTAATTAAAAGTGTAGATGGCGGTATGACGTGGACTGAGGAAAAAGAGGGGAACTATCCTCAAGATATTCATATTCTTAAATCGCATCGCAATGCTCCAAATCGTTTATACGGGGTGTTAGGTGATTCATTCTTGAAAGAACCAGGTCAAGAATATGCGGAGAGTAATGATGGAGGTAAGACTTGGAACTATATGTGTAGTGGGTTAAAGCATCATTACGCATATCAAATGGCAGTTAACCCAAATGATCCAGAAAATATTATTATCGCAACATCTTCAAATCCACACGTAGCGCATGATTACAATAATGGAAATTGTGAATCATTTATTTATAAGAAAGAAAAAGATCAACCTTGGGCAGAAATGAATGCAGGTTTACCAACTCCTAAAGGCACAATCATACCAGTATTAAAGGCAACAAGTGATGGAACGTTTTATCTGTTTAGCAATAAAGGAGTGTATCAGTCAGTAGACGGTGGTTCAAATTGGACATCATTAGAGATTCCTTGGGAGAATAGATTTATGGAACAACATCCTTATGAGATGTTAATTATTAAATAAGCAATGAGTATAGTTTTTACTACTATTCATTAAGAATGGTTAGTTGAATTTAAATTAAAAATGTAAAAAGCCAGGTAATGGGTTATTCATGCCACCTGGCTTTTTTGCTGGTTAAAGTTATATTTGTGTAAATATGAAACACGCAGGATATATTAATAGAGAATGGATAAAATAGTATCGAATGATCACTAGATTGTATCAATGATGTTATAAGACGTTTTTTAGGTGAACTGAAGTGGTTTAAATGAAGCGGTTTAGTTAGATTCAGTATGAATGGCAAATTGGTGTTATGGAGTTCAATGATTCAAAAATGAACTCATTTAAACGCATATTATCTTCGAAATGTATCATTTTGAAGGATATTAGAACTCAGGAGGAAATGAATCATGACAAAAGATTTCTATACTGCACTGAAAGAAAGACGTACTTACTATGGAATTAATAAAGAGGTACAAGTATCAGATGAAAAAATTAAAGAAATCGTGGAGTTTGCTGTGAAACATACTCCATCAGCTTTCAATTCTCAAACTGCGCGATTAGTTGTATTATTTGGTGAAGCTCATAATAAATTATGGGATATTACAACTGAAACATTAAGAAAAGTAGTTGGAGATGGAGATTTTTCAGGAACGCAACAAAAAATGGATTCCTTTAAAGCTGGTTATGGAACAGTACTATTCTTTGAAGATGAGGCTATCGTTAAATCGCTTCAAGAAAAATTTGCTGCATATGCTGAAAACTTTCCAATTTGGTCACACCAAGCATCAGGTATGCATCAATTAGTCGTGTGGACAGGTTTAGAAGCAGAGGGATTAGGGGCATCTTTACAACATTATAATCCATTAATTGATGATGAGGTAAAACAAGAATGGAATGTTCCTGCTAATTGGAAACTAATTGCACAAATGCCATTTGGTAATCCAACAGCTGCACCAGGAGAAAAAGAATTCCAACCGCTTGAAGAGCGTGTGAAATTTCATAAGTAATATTCAAATGTAATAATACGGTCTAGTTATAGTAGAGTTATTCGCTCTATTTAGGGATAGGGACATGCTATTGGTGAAATCCGAAAAAACACTATTATATTTTTAAAAAGAACAAGGCGATCATTTTTGATCGCCTTGTTTAACATTTGTACAATTAATCTACGCATTAAGCTTAATAAGCTAAACAGCATGAATCATCATTTATATTATCGAGTTATAGTTACCAAACGTTATTCAACACTATTTTACCTATTGCTTTATTCGACTCCAAATGATCATGTGCTTGTGCAACTTCATCAAACGTAAATGATTTAGAATTTAGCAGTGGGCGAAGTTTTCCTTCTTCTACTATTTGCGTTAGTTTAGTTAAAATTTCCCCGCAAGCGTCACGTTTATCTGTATGTAATATTTTTAACGCCATAAAAGTAACGTGCAGAGTAAGTCCTTTTGCGTGTAAAGGAGAGAGGTCATGGGTTGAACGAGCTGCAATTGTTACGACAGTTCCATTGACTGCGGCAGCTTCAAAAGAATGATCAAGATTTTTGCCACCTACCGTATCAAATATAACTTCAAATCCGTTGCCATTCGTATGTTTTTGAACATATTCTTGAACAGATTCTTCTTTATAATTAATAGCTATGTCGGCTCCTAGACGATGGGCTATTTCAATTTTGTTCTGCTGAGAAGCTGTTGTAAAAACTTTAGCACCTGCCCATTTAGCTAGTTGAATGGCAACGTGTCCCACGCCACCAGTAGCTCCATGAATGAGAACATTTTGACCAGGTTTAATATTTGCACGATCAAATAAAGATTCCCAAGCTGTAATTGCAACTAATGGCAAGACAGCTGCTTCTTCCATTGTTAAATTGTTAGGTTTGTGAGCAATCAGTCGTGCATCAGCAAGCATAAATTCTGCAAGTGCCCCACCAGTTTCTTTAAAACCTCCGGCACAACCGTATACTTCATCCCCAGATTTGAATTTTGAAACACCTTCTCCTACTTCAATAACAATACCAGCTACATCTCCGTGTAATATAGCTGGAAACTCAGGAGCGACTGCTGAAACGGTACCACTACGCATTTTAGTATCGATTGGATTTACACTTGTTGCCTTTACATGGATTAGAACATGACCTGGTAAAAGTTTCGGTTTTGAAACTTCCTCTAATTGAAATACAGATGAATCCCCAAAAGAATGGATAATTTGTGCTTTCATTGTTTATTACCTCCTGTTCGTGGTTATAGCATAGCAAAGCACAAAAAATAAGTATAATATTTTGAATTTGGCTAGTGAGAATCTTATATAAAGAAGAGGAAAGTGTGTGAAATGATGTAACGCACTTGCAAAAGCAACTGTAAAGCTTTTTGAAGAAAGGATAGATGTTATTTTTTACAGCATGATTTATTAATTACGTTTATCCCGCTATTCGCCGGGCAGTAAGACCCCCACCTCAAAATTCAGCGGAAGCAAAGAAGTTATGTGGGGGTCAGGCCGCCCGTAAAAGCCCGATTGGTTCAACTAATAATCAGTGGGGGGGATGAACAAAACCCCCACTGATTAAAGTTTCACTTTATTATTACTCACTTAGTATAGGTACTTAAAAGTGCCTACATCACTTTAAAGTACGTACTGTTATTCATGTTATGACCGATTTATAATAACACTCGTAGCACAAAGTTATAACGATTATGTTTGGGGTAATACGATTACCATCGGCAACAAGGTGTACAGTATTGTTTGTGAATTTTGGAAAAAATACCGAAAGTAAAGAAAATTATAGATTTATATGAATGAAGGAAAGTGAGTGAAACACATGGAAAAGTTTGCGAATCATTTTGGATATAATCGTATGTTTGCGAAAAATCAACTTACGTTAGGAGTTCACATTCCGATTGAAAATTATCAGTTTCATGCACCAACAATGGAAAAACAAGTAGAACTGGTACAAAAAGCGGAACAATATGGTTTTACAGGCGTATGGCTTCGAGATGTTTTGCTGCAAGACCCTGACTTTGGCGATCCTGCAACAGGTCAAATTTACGATATGATGATTTATTTGACGTATTTAGCAAGCAAAACAGAGAAAATCGCATTTGGAACGTCGGCAACTGTATTATCACTTCGTCATCCATTGCGTGTGGCGAAAGAAATTGCGACATTGGATCAACTATTTCCAGAAAGAATTATGCTCGGCGTTTCATCCGGTGACCGACGTGCCGATTTTAAAGCGTTAGGTGTTAGTCATGAAACAAGAGGTGAAAAGTTTAGAGAAGCGTTTGCTTACTTGGAAGAGATTTTGTATAAAAACTTCCCATCTATCCAGTCGACACTAGGAGAAGTGCATGGTGCAAATTTAGTTCCAAAACCGTCTAAGCATGTTCCAACCTTTATTACAGGTTTTAGTCAGCAAAATATGGAATGGTTCGCTGAACATGGAGATGGATGGATGTATTATCCACGTAGTCCGGTACATCAGGCGGCAGCAATTGGACAATGGAGAGAACTAGTAGAGGATTATCATCCAGATGTATTCAAACCATTTATACAGCCGATGCATTTAGACTTATCTGAAGATCCAAATGAACGCCCTACACCAATCCGTTTAGGTTACCGTACAGGACGTAAGGCACTAATTGAATTGCTTGATATATACCGAAGTATTGGTGTGAATCACTTATTCCTTGCTCTATTTGATGGTAAACGCCCGGCTGACGAAGTATTGGATGAGCTAGGAGAAGAAGTACTACCTCATTTCCCTGCATTGTAAAGGAGTGGAAAGAATGAAAGCAATAGGACTTATGCAATATGGAGATAAAAATGTATTACAAGAGATGGAAATGAACAAGTAATGGATTCAATGACATTTCTTTTATTCGGAGCGACGGGGGATTTAGCGAAACGAAAAATTTACCCTGCTTTATACAAACTATTTAGTAATCAAAATATACCGCAATCTATTTCTATTATCGGTATTGGCAGAAGGGTAATGTCAGATGTGGAATTTCAAACAAAGGTAGAACAATCTCTTGCTACATTTTCTAGAGTATCTACTGATGACGAATCAGGAGTAGAAGAATTTATTAGCACATTTCGTTATTGTCAATTAGATAAAGCGAATATAGAGGACTATCAAGATTTGTTGAGTCTTGTAAAGAGGCGTGAAACAGAATTAAACATTCCTAAAAACCGCATGTTTTACCTATCTGTTGTACCAGAAGTATTTGATGTAATTGCTTTAAATATTAAGGAAAGTGGATTGTGGGCCACAAAAGGATTGAACCGTCTTATTATAGAGAAGCCTTTTGGTCATAGTTTAAAATCTGTTCGCGAGTTAAATACAAAGTTAATTAAAGATTTTGATGAAACTGATATTTATTGTATTGATCATTATCTTTGAACATGAATGGTAACTAGGAATACACAAAAAAAGTATTACGAAATAAAAAATCTTTAATTCAAGACATATTTATTGACGGTCATAATTTATGTAGTTAATATACTAGACATAAGGTTATCTAATTACTAAAAGTAATTAGATAAATATTTTTTTGTTGGATCTAATAAATAAGTAAAATGCAGTAGAAATGCTTTGAATTGCCACTATTAATATTGGGGACAATGAGAGAGCGAAAGGTATAAAAAGAATTGGAATTAGATAACTCTTTGTTTTTTATAAAAACAGGAAGTATAAGAGTATGAGCTTTTGTACAATTCACTTTTAGTATATTGACCAGGATTATACAACAAGAGGGGGACTAAAATTGGAATCAATGACCTTTGTTTTATTTGGAGCGACAGGGGACTTAGCGAAACGAAAAATTTACCCCGCGCTATATAACTTATATAGAGATCAAAAGCTTCCAAAGCAAATATCCGTTATCGGGCTTGGAAGACGCCAAGTATCTCATGAAGATTTTCAAGAAAGAATAAAAGAATCAATAGAGACGTTTTCTCGTCAGAGGGAAGAAGGTACTCCGGAACTCGAAGGTTTTTTAGATAATTTTCGCTATTGTCCATTAGATGTGAGTAAGCCGGAAGACTATGAGAGATTATTACAAGTCGTTCGTGAAAGGGAAGAAGAACTACATATAAAAGGTAATAGAATGTTCTATCTTTCCGTTGCACCTGAATTTTTCGAGACAATTGCTTTAAATATTAAGGAAAGCGGACTTGATAAAACGGATGGATGGAAACGCCTAATGATTGAGAAACCGTTTGGGCACGACCTTAAATCTGCTCGTGAGCTTAATGATAAACTTAGTCGCACGTTTGAAGAAGACGAGATATACCGTATTGATCATTATTTAGGTAAGCCGATGATTCAAAACCTTGAAGCATTAGAATTTGCAAATCCTGTTCTCCAATCGATTTGGAATAAAGAACATATAGCGAATGTACAAATCACAGCGAGTGAAACAGTTGGGGTTGAAGAAAGAGCAGGATATTATGATCGTGCAGGAGCTATTCGTGATATGGTTCAAAATCATATGTTACAAATATTAATGATGACTGCTATGAATCTGCCGGAAAAAATTAACGCATGTGAAATTCGAGAGGAAAAACGAAAGGTAATGGAGACGCTTCGTAAAGTGAAAAAAGAAGACGTTCAGAACCATATTATTCGTGGACAATACTCTTCAGGAGAGATAAAAGGCGGGCAAGTTGTAGCATATAAAGAGGAGCCGGGAGTAAATCCTTCTTCTAATATAGACACATTTGTTGCTGCTCGCTTATGGATCGATAATCCATTTTGGACTGGCGTTCCATTTTATATACGAACAGGCAAACGAATGAAAGAAAAGTCTACTCGTATTGTAATCGAATTTAAAAATACGTTAAAACATCAATATCAAGATAATAATCCAAATGCAGAACCTAACTTATTAATAATTGAAATTAGCCCAGGTGAGAATGTTTCATTACAGTTAAATAGTAAAAATCCATTGAAAAATGGAGAAATTGAACCAATCCGTATTAACTTTACTTGTGAGCAAGCGGATGTGGGAGTACCTGAAGCGTATGAAAGACTCATTCATGATGCTGTGAGTGGAGACGCTACATTCTTTGCACATTGGAGAGAAGTTGAATTGTCATGGGAATGGGTACAACCAATTCTTGAAGCATTCGAGGAAAACTTATTGCCACTTCATGAATATGAGTCGGGTTCATATGGTCCAGATGCGTCTAATGAACTATTGCAAGAAAGTGGATTTAAATGGTGGTTAGATCAAGAAACGGAAAAATAAGTACTTTCTTTAATGAAAGCATTTAGGGGGACGATTACTATGACACAAAACATAAATCAATTAGCAGTGAATACACTTCGTACGTTATCAATTGATGCAATTAATGCGGCAAATTCAGGTCATCCAGGTCTTCCGATGGGAGCAGCACCGATGGCTTATGCATTATGGGCGAATCATTTAAATCATAATCCTAATCATCCAAAATGGTTTAACCGTGATCGATTCGTTTTATCGGCGGGACATGGATCGAGCCTACTATATAGCTTACTTCATTTAGCTGGATATGACGTTTCAATTGATGACTTGAAAAGCTTCAGAAAGTTAAATAGTAAAACACCAGGACATCCTGAGTTTGGGCACACTTCTGGAGTTGAAGCGACTACAGGACCGTTAGGACAAGGGATTGCAAATGCTGTCGGAATGGCAATGGCAGAAGCGCATTTAGCAGCGAAGTTTAATAAGGATGGTCACTCTATTATAGATCACAATACGTACGCTTTAGTTGGAGACGGTGATTTAATGGAGGGTGTCGCTTATGAAGCGATGTCAATGGCAGGGCATATGAAACTTGGCAAGTTAATTGTACTGTATGATTCAAATGAAATTTCACTTGATGGTGAATTAAACATTGCTTTCTCTGAAGATATTCAGAAAAGGGTAGAATCTGCACATTGGCAATATGTAAGAGTTGAGGATGGAAACGATGTCGATGCTATTACAAAGGCTATTCAATTAGCGAAAGACAATACGGACCAACCTACTCTTATAGAAATTAGAACGATTATAGGTTATGGAAGTCCAAAAGTTGCTGGAACGAACAAAGCACATGGTAACCCGCTGGGGGTAGAAGAAGCGACAGCGACAAAACAAGTGTATGGTTGGCATTATGAAGAAGATTTCTTTGTGCCTGAAGAAGTAACAGCTCATTTTAATGATTTGAAACAAAAAGGTATTGAAAAAGAGGACGAATGGAATGAGCAGTTCAACGTATATAGAGAATCAAACCCTGCACTAGCAGATGAATTAGAAAAAGCGATTACAGGCGAGGTTTTAATCGAAGCGAAAGACATTCTATCCTTTGATACTGAAAAAACGATTTCCACTCGTGTTGCAAGTGGGGAAGCTATTAATCATTATGTGAAATCGATTCCTTCTATTTTCGGTGGAAGTGCGGATCTTTCTCATTCTACGATGACAGATATAAAAGGTGAAGCTGTGTACGCGGTAGAATCGTATGCTGGCCGAAATATATACTTCGGTGTACGTGAACATGCAATGGGAGCGGCAGCGAATGGACTGGCTCTTCATGGAGGAGTAAAACCGTTCGTAAGTACATTCTTTGTATTTAACGATTATCTTCGTCCATCTATTCGACTTGCTGCATTGCAAAAGTTACCTGTTACGTACGTATTTACACATGATTCGATTGCTGTAGGAGAAGATGGTCCAACGCATGAACCAATTGAACAATTAGCAGCTCTTCGGGCAATTCCAGGTTTAACAGTTATCCGCCCGTCAGATGCAAATGAAACAGCGAGTGCGTGGGCTTATGCATTACAGCAAACGGATAGTCCAGTCGTTTTAGTACTTAGCCGTCAAAATTTACCGGTATTTAATGAAACGAAAGCGAACATAGAGAATCTTTCTAAAGGAGCTTACGTATTAACGCAAACAAATGAAAATCCGGATGTGATTTTAATTGCGACAGGTTCTGAAGTTTCTTTAGCTGCTAGTGCGAAAGCAAAATTAGAAGAAGATCATGTTTCAGTCCGCATCGTTGCAATGCCAAGCTGGGAGTTATTCGATCGCCAATCGAAAGAATATAAAGAATCCGTTCTTCTGTCTTCTGTAACGAAACGAGTATCTCTTGAGATGGGTGTATCTCTTGGATGGGAGCGTTATGTAGGACAAGAAGGAAAAGTACTATCAATTGAAACATTTGGAGCTTCAGGAACTGGAGCTGAAGTCATGAATCTATTTGGATTTACGACAGAAAATGTTGTTCAAATTACAAAAAATGTATTGAATTCTTAAGCTATGACTGTGAATACCTTTCCGGACATATCAACTTATAAGTGCTGAAAATGATATGTCAAAAAGGTATTCAAGATTGTAGTGATATGAATTTTTAATAAAAGATGATTTGCGGAGGAATTATATTATGCGAGTAGGATTAATTGGTTTAGGTAAAATGGGATTAAATTTAGGGAAAAATTTAATGGATCATAAACATGAAGTAGCAGCATTCGATTTAAATACGAGTGCAGTGGAAGAAATGAAAGAGTATGGGGCTACAGGTGTATCTAGTTTAAATGAACTTGTTCAGTCATTACAATCACCAAGAATTCTTTGGGTTATGGTACCGCACGCTGTTGTTGATTCTGTTATTGATGAGGTTACACCATTGCTTTCAAAAGGAGATATTTTAATTGAAGCGGGTAATTCACATTATAAAGAGTCAATTCGCCGATATGAGCAACTAAAGAAAGATGGCATTCACTTTATGGATGCAGGAACTTCTGGCGGAATGGAAGGCGCTCGTAATGGTGCTTGTTACATGATTGGAGGAGATCAAGAAGCTTGGGACATCGTTGAACCTATCTTCCGTGATACTGCTGTAGAAAATGGATACTTATATGCTGGAAAAGCTGGTAGTGGTCACTTCTTAAAAATGGTTCATAACGGAATTGAATACGGTATGATGGCTGCTATTGGTGAAGGATTTGAAATTCTAGAGAAAAGTGAATTTGATTACGATTATGAAAAAGTATCAAGAGTATGGAACAACGGTTCAGTCATTCGCTCTTGGTTAATGGAATTAACAGAAAATGCATTTTCTAAAGATGCAAAACTTGATGAAATTAAGGGCGTTATGCATTCTTCTGGCGAAGGGAAATGGACAGTAGAAACAGCATTAGACCTTCAAACAGCAACTCCTGTTATCGCAATGTCTCTATTAATGCGCTATCGCTCATTAGACAATGATACATTTACAGGAAAAGTTGTAGCAGCTCTGCGTAATGAATTTGGCGGACATGCAGTAGAAAAGAAATAAAGTGAAACTTTAATCAGTGGGGCTTCATCCCACACAAATCGGCCTTTTACGGGATAAGCATATTAAACATGTAACTCATCAACGTTTAAAAACTGGAGGGAATTGATCATGAAATTTTTTATTGATACTGCAAATCTTGAGGACATAAAAAAAGCATATAAACTTGGAGTTTTAGCTGGTGTTACAACGAATCCTTCTTTAGTAGCAAAAGAGGGCGTTAAGTTTGAAGACCGTATCGCAGAAATTTGTCAGGCAGTACCTAAAGTTGAGTCTGTTTCGGCAGAAGTAACGCCAGATGCTGTTACAGCTGAAGAGATGATTGCTCAAGCAGAAGAATTAATTAAAATTAACGGTGGCGATAAAAACGTCACGATAAAACTTCCGATGACGCTAGCAGGATTAGAAGCTTGTCGCTATCTTACTGAAAAAGGTGTGAAAACGAACGTTACCCTTATTTTCACTGTAAACCAAGCTCTTTTAGCTGCTCGAGCAGGTGCAACGTACGTTTCTCCATTTTTAGGACGCTTAGATGATATTTCTGAAGATGGTGTACTATTAGTTGCGAAAATTGCTGAATTATTCGATGTTCATCAATTAGATACACAAATTATTGCGGCTTCTGTCAGACACCCAGATCATGTAACTCGTGTAGCGATGGCAGGTGCTCACATTGCAACAATTCCTTATAAAGTAATTGAACAACTTGCTATGCACCCATTAACAGACCAAGGTATTGAGAAGTTTGCTGCGGATTGGGCGAAAGCTCCTAAATTATAATGAAGTGAAGTTTTCGCTAGTTGCTTTTTCAAGAGAGGGCCACGCTCTATGTAATTTCATCCTGTAAACTTAATCTTGAGTTTGGCATCTTATTACGTGAAAACGGCAATATAATAAAGAAACGATTCATTTTCAAAATAGCACAATAGATATGAAAAGGACCCCCTTATGAGAGTAAAGTTAGTTAGCATATAATTCTCATAAGGGAGAGTCTTTTTTCTTATAAAACATGGTGTTCTCAAGTATATATTTAATCGAGAAAGATTTTGGAGAGTGTTCTTTTGTTATAGGAATATTTTGAAAGGGGTTACATGGTGGGTTCGAAATATATGATTGGTGTAGATATTGGGACAACTAGTACAAAATCAGTTTTATTTTCAATTGATGGATCTGTTATCGCAAGCCATGGGATTGAATACCCTTTATATTCTCCCGCGCCAGAAATAGCAGAACAAGATCCAGAAGAGATTTTTCAAGCAGTGATACATACGATTAAAGAAACTGTGCAATCAAGTAAAGTACAGCCAATTGATATTCTTTGTGTTTCTTTTAGCTCGGCAATGCATAGTGTCATTGCTGTAGACGAAGAGGGGAATCCATTAACGAAATGTATTACTTGGGCGGATAATAGAAGCGCAAGCTGGGCAGAGAAAATAAAGAATGATATGAATGGTCATGAAATTTATCTTCGTACGGGAACGCCAATTCATCCTATGTCACCACTTTCGAAATTAGTTTGGCTACAGAATGAGCAGGCGGAATTGTTCGCAAAAAGTTATAAATTCATTTCTATTAAAGAATATGTTTTTTACAAGTTATATAAAGAATATGTAATTGATTATTCTATAGCATCAGCAACAGGAATGTTCAATTTGAAATCTTTAAATTGGGATGAGGCAGCTCTTCGTGTTGCAGGAATTTCAAATGAAAAGCTTTCTAAACTTGTTCCAACGACGCACAGTTTAATAGGATTAGATGAAGAACTTGCAAATGAGATGAATTTACTTGTTTCTACTCCTTTTATAGTAGGAGCGAGTGACGGAGTACTATCCAATTTAGGTGTAAATGCAATAGATCCTGGCGTTGTGGCTGTTACAATTGGTACAAGCGGTGCGATACGTGCTGTAACAAATGGTCCTGTAACAGATCCAAAAGGTAGAATTTTTTGTTATGCCTTAACTGAAGACCATTGGGTAATCGGTGGACCAGTTAATAACGGTGGTATGATTTTCAGGTGGGCTCGTGATCAATTAGGCACTTCAGAGATTGAGCTTGCGAAGCGTTTAAGAAAAGATCCATATGAAGTGCTTACTGAAATAGCAGCAAAAGTTAATCCGGGATCTGACGGTTTATTATTTCATCCTTATTTAGCGGGGGAAAGAGCTCCTTTATGGAATGCAAATGCGCGAGGATCTTTCTTTGGACTTGGATTGCATCATAAGAAAGAACATCTTATCCGTGCTGTTTTAGAAGGGGTAATTTATAATTTATATACAGTTCTTCTCGCTTTAAAAGAACTAATTGGCGAACCGAAAAAAATTCAAGCGACAGGCGGTTTTGCAAGGTCGGAACTTTGGAGACAGATGATGGCGGATATTTTTCATCAAGACGTATATGTTCCTGAAAGTTTCGAAAGCTCTTGCTTAGGGGCTGCAATCCTCGGTTTATATAGTATAGGTGAAGTAGATACGTTGCATGTAGTTTCTGAAATGGTAGGTGCGAGTTTCCACCATGAACCCAACATGGAAAGTGTGGAAAAATATAAAGATTTAACACCAATCTATATTCGTCTGTCCCGTCAATTGGAAGAAGAATATGAAAGTATAGCAGCGTACCAAAAAAAGTGGGTTTAAAGCCTATTTAACAGGAAAATATGGTAACGTATAAAGAGGTACTCCAATTTTTTTAGGGTACTCATTCAACATAAAATATTTTAAGAAGTATGATGAATGAAAAATATAGGGAGAGAGGGTTATGAAAATGAAGGATAACAAAGAGTTTATTGGATATGTTGGAACTTACACGAAAGAAAATAGCGAAGGAATATACAAGTTTACTTTAGATACGGAAGCAAAGAAAATTAGTAATGTAACACTTGCGGCCAAGCTGGATAACCCTACATATGTAACGATTAACCGAAATAATGAATATCTCTATTCCGTTGTTAAGGAAGGCGAATCTGGCGGTGTAGCTGCTTATTCTATTGATAGTCATACTGGAGAACTAAAAGTGAACAATAGACAAGTAGTAGAAGGTGCTTCTCCTTGTCATATTAGTGTTGATAGTGGAAACCATACAGTAGTTACAGCGAATTACCATAAAGGAACGATTGAGTCTTTTGAAGTAACTGAAGAAAATGGAACTGTAAATCCTGCCTCATCTATTATGGCGCATGAAGGTTCAGGTCCAAATAAAGAAAGACAAGAAAAACCACATGCACATTACGCAGGATATACTCCTGATGAAAAATATGTGGTCGGTGTTGATTTAGGAATTGATAAGTTAATTACGTATGAAATAAAAGATAGTACATTAATAGAAGTAAATAGCTTGTCTGTGAAACCAGGAAGTGGTCCAAGACATATTACTTTTCATCCAAATGGAAAGTACGCCTATGTGATGACGGAGCTGAGTTCAGAGGTCATTGTGTTAACGTATCATTCGGAAGAAGGATCCTTTACAGAATTACAGTATATTTCTACCGTTCCCGAAGAAGTTGATGGAAATAGTCAAGGTAGTGCTATTCATATTTCTTCTGACGGCAATTTTGTATATGCAGGTAATCGTGGTCATAATAGTATCGCTGTTTTCAGTGTGGATCAAAACTCAGGTCAGCTTACATTTGTTGAACATACATCTACAGAAGGAAATTGGCCGAGGGACTTTGTATTAGATCCGACTGAAAAATTTCTTGTTGCTACAAATGAAAAGTCACATAATCTTGTGCTATTTTCAAGAAATGAATCTACAGGAAAGTTAACACTCTTACAATCTGATGTTGTTGTGCCAGAGCCTGTTTGTGTTAAGTTTTTAAATGTGTAGCTCATGTTCGACATAATTTCATCTATCCAAAAAAATAGAGTATAGAAAAAGCAAAGCGATATCGCTTTGCTTTTTACTGTTTCTTTTTCGGTCTACGTACTAACTCGCCGCCGCAGTTTGGACAAACGTTTTGTCTTTCTTCTGTACATGGTGCACAAAATGTACATTCATACACGCAAATGTATGCTTCAGAATCTTGCCCCAGTGATTGATCGCAAATTTGACAGTTTGTTTTCATTGCTAGTGCCATAGTAATTCTCCTTTTAATTTGAAAATTTATAATTTAATTATAATTCATTAGGTAGAAACTGTCTTTTTCAATTGAAAGGAAATTGAATGATAAAGTTATGAATTGAAACGAAAGATGTTGGTTTATTTTAAAATTGATTATTTATTACAGTTGGAATATTATGAAATAGTCAAAAGACAACAGGGGGTATAGATTTTGACTAATCATAACGATCATTTAAAAGCAAACTGCGAAAAATGCTTCGGTCTATGTTGCGTTGCATTACCGTTCGCAGCATCGGTAGATTTTGCAGTGAATAAAGATGGTGGTAAACCATGTTCCAATTTACAATCAGATTATAAATGTAGTATACATAAAAATCTTAGAGGAAATGGCTATAAAGGCTGTACAGTATTTGAATGTTTCGGTGCTGGGCAAAAGATTTCTCAAGTTACATTTAACGGGGGTGATTGGCGGAAAGATGCTAAGCATGCGAGAAAAATGTACGATGCTTTTCCGGTTATGCATCAACTTCATGAAATGCTTTGGTATTTAAATGAGGCTATTCTTTTAAAGGCGACACAATCGATTCATAAAGAATTAAGTAAAGCGATTGAAGAGACTGAGCGTCTATCAAATTTAAGTTCAGATGAGTTAATGAAAATAAATGTTCCATTACACAGAGCGGAAGTGAACATTCTCCTTTTAGAAACGAGTGAATTAGTATGGAAGGAAATGAATGCTGCGCGTAAGAAACGAATCATTCACCGCGGAGCAGACCTTATGGGAGCAAATCTGAAAAAGAAAAATTTGCAAGGGGCGAATTTAAGAGGGGCGTATTTAATTGCGGCTAACTTAAATGGGGCAGATTTAAGAGGAGCAGATCTCATCGGAGCAGATTTGCGAGATGCAGATATTCGCGGGGCCGATTTTACAAATAGTATTTTTCTGACGCAAGTTCAAGTTAATGCGGCGAGAGGGGACAAACATACGAAATTACCGAAATTATTGTCCCGTCCATCGCATTGGAGTGCGTAAAGAGTATGGAGTGAGTTAGTTTGGATATATTTCGATATTTAGGAGAGATGCAAGAGGATGTTTTTTCGTTAGCAGTAGAACAAATAGAAGCGAAGTATTATGATATTTGTTGCATGTTAGCATCAAGTGCGCATGCCGAGCGAATTAAATCGATTCCTTTAGATTCATATGAAAAGAGTATGAGGATAGGTTTGAGAGAAACATTAGAAGTTGCTGAAAGTGAAGAAGCAAAGGCAATTTACTTTGAGTATGATCTTGATAATGAATGGGATAGTCAGTTTTATATTTGTGAGGAATATGCTCCACTTGAAGAAGAGGATGATGATTGGGCTTCTGAATGGACGTATGATATTGAGGGACCAAGGTCTGTAGAATTAGCGGATCTGTATGCTGAAAATGGCTTTGATACAAGTGAAAAAGCTGTTGGTATAACTTTGTATTTAATTGCTAAAACGCTGTGTAGTTTTATAAGTGTATGTAGTGAAGTGCAAAGTAATATACCGATTTGTATTGGTTTTCACGACCAAGATCCAATTATGCGAACAGGCAGAGAATAAGTCTCTGCCTGTTTTTTATACTACGTTCTCTTTTCAAAAGTAGTAATTAGAACACTACATATAATAAGGATACCACCAATGAAAAAGTTACTGCTTAACGTCTCATTTAATAAAATCCAGCCGAGTAGCGAACCAACGATCGGTTGGAAGAAGAAAAATAAGGAACCGATGCTAGCATCCATTAATTCTAATCCTTTATTCCAA
>Ga0209130_1000322_pt1 | contig 56118 bp, 39 predicted proteins | sample AraplaMF_Cvi_mLB_FD_184264 | JGI IMG/M metagenome (GOLD analysis project Ga0209130, IMG submission 184264) | Arabidopsis root microbial communities from the University of North Carolina, USA - plate scrape MF_Cvi_mLB (SPAdes) (version 2) | ecosystem: Host-associated > Plants > Roots > Endosphere... | reverse complement strand
CAACCAGAGGAGCACCAAACTTGATGCTGTCGCCCGCGCCTACGGCGAGAACCTGGTCGATAGTGATTTCGGAACCAATGTCAGCCGGCAACTGTTCTACTTTAATTTTTTCGCCAGCAGCAACTTTGTATTGTTTGCCGCCGGTTTTTATGACCGCGTACATGATTGGAAACCTCTTGAATTGTTAATAAGTCTCCCTCGCTCGACGCCCAAAAACAACAAGACGGAAGCCGGGGAACCGCTGATTATACATAGTTTTGGGAAACCGGTCAAAAGCTATTGTCGAAGGGCGGCCCACGTGGTATGTGGGCAACGAGTAACGTATAATCGCGGCACTCTTACCAACCTTACCAGTAGGTTTGCCTTGTCGAACAACGCCCAGAACACCATCATGAGCACCATTGCCGCCGATATGGACGCGGTCAACTCGGTGATCCGCCAGCGCCTTCACTCGGAAGTGGCGCTGGTCAACCAGATTGCTGAATATATCATCAGCGCGGGCGGCAAGCGTATCCGACCAGTTCTGGTCCTGCTGGTAGCGAATGCTTATAACTATAAAGGCGCCGGCCACCATGAGCTGGCCGCCGTGGTGGAGTTCATCCACACCGCGACCCTGCTGCATGACGACGTAGTTGACGAATCGTCAATGCGCCGCGGCCGCCAGACCGCCAACGCACTGTTCGGCAATGCCGCTTCGGTGCTGGTTGGCGACTTCCTGTACTCGCGCGCCTTCCAGATGATGGTGTCGCTCGATTCCATGCGCGTGATGCAGATCCTGTCCGATGCGACCAATGTGATCGCCGAGGGTGAAGTGCTGCAGTTGCTGAACATGCACGATCCTGACGTGAGCGAGGAAAGCTACCTGCAGGTGATCCGTTCCAAGACCGCCAAGCTGTTCGAAGCGGCGGCCGAACTGGGCGCGCTGGTGGCTGGTGCTTCCGATGCCGACATCGCCGCCGCCGGCGAATATGGCCGCTCCCTGGGCACCGCTTTCCAGCTGATCGACGACGTGCTCGATTACGCCGGCGACGCGACTGAAATCGGCAAGAACGTCGGTGACGACCTGCGCGAGGGCAAACCTACCCTGCCGCTGATCTGGCTGATGGAAAACGGCACCGAAGAGCAGCGCGCCCTGGTCCGCTCGTGCATCGAAAACGGCGACGAGCAGCATTTCGACACCATCCTGGCAGCCATCACCAACAGCGGTGCACTGGATTACACCCGCCGCGCCGCCGAAGTGGCCGCGCAGCGCGCGATCGATGCGATTGCCGGCATGCCGGACGGCGTCTACAAACAGTCGCTGCTCCAGCTGGCCCGCTTCTCGGTGGACCGCAGCCACTAAAGCAAAAGGCGCCCAGCGAGGCGCCTTTTTTATTACTGCGCCTTGATCGCGGCGATGCGCCGCTTGGCAAAGTACGCTTTCCAGGCATGGGGCGCCACCGAAGGATAGCGCAGCTTGCCCAGCGCCAGCCATGCATCGCGGTAGGCCAACCAGCCACGCTGCCTGTCCGGCGAAATCTTCATCTGGCTCATTTCCCTTTCAGCGCCGGCTGCGTCTTCGGCTGTGAACGACGGCAGCTTGCCTGCTTCGAACTCCTGCAGGGAACTGAGGATCTCCTCGATCTGCGCAGAATCTCCGGCGTGGCGCCGCAACTGCGACAACGCAGCTTTCTCGGCATCGTTCCAGCGCGCTGAAATCGTGTCGATGCGGGCGTTGCGGTCCTGGTCCGCCAAGTCGAGCCGGATGGCGGCACAGCGCGCCATCAGGTGGCTGTTTGCCGCGTCATCGCACATATCGATCTTCGGCGATGGGCCTTCCCTGCCGGTTTGCATGCGCGCCAGCCGGGCCAGGCGCGCCTCAATTTCCGTAGCATCGGAGCGGCAGGCCGCCATTTTCGCCACCGCGTAGTTGCGGGGCACGCCAAGGCCATTCGCGTACAGCATCATCAGGATGTCCTGGCTGTCCGTCGCAAAGGCGCAGTGCCGCGCCCGCACATAATCGAAATGCACGCCAATGCCGTAATACAGCTTGTCCGCGTCGCACTCCTTCAAGGCGGCAGCCTGCTCCGCCGTCGGGCGATGCTGGAATGGATAGGTCGCCAGCTTGTGGATCTCGCATTCCGAGGTGTCGGCATGCGCGCTGGCGGCCAGGGCCAGCAAAGCGGTCGCGAAGGATTTACGCACTTACAGGATCTCTTTGACTGTTTCCGGCGGGCGGCACAGGCGCACACCCCTGTCAGTCACAACGAAAGGACGGTTGATCAGTTCAGGATGGGCCATCATGGCATCGACCAGCTTATCTTCCGGCAGCGATTCATCGGCCAGGCCAAGCTGCTCATACAGTTCGCCCTTGTTACGCATGGCGCCGCGCGCCGTCAGGCCGGCCCGTGCGATCAGGTCGACCAGGACTTCGCGCGATGGCGGCGCCTTGAGGTATTCGACGATTTCCGGCTCAATGCCCGCCTCGCGGATCAGCGCCAGGGCGCCACGCGAATTGCTGCACGCGTTGTTGTGATAAATGGTGATTCCCATGATGCAAATGAAGTGGATTCAAAGCCGCACTATATCACCGGCAAGGGAGTTGATAAATCCACAAAATTATGTGTAGAATTAGCTCACACCAGTCGGGGTGTAGCTTAGCCCGGTAGAGCGCTACGTTCGGGACGTAGAGGCCGGAGGTTCGAATCCTCTCACCCCGACCAAAATTTACCTTATTATTCAAGTAGTTATACAACCAACTCTAAATAGTTATTCATAACGATTTAGAGTAAATCTACTGTCCCAGTGTCCCGCCATTGTCCCATGGTCTTGACTGCCCTGCGGAAACTACTCTAAACTATTCGCTAAGACTGACTTGTGTGGCTGGCGAGGTAGGGGAGGTAGTGAGCCCTCTACACGGCGTAAATGAATAAGGATGCGCCAGCAGGTTCCTCGTGCGATTTAGCGATAGCGCGATACCCCCAACACAACGCCCGAAGAGCCCTGTGGTCGCCAAGTGCGAACAGTCTTAGTGCCTGCAACGGCACAAGTAGATAGTTGGAATGGACGTTGTGTGTCATCCTTAAGTCCACCGGTTCCGACTTCTATGGACGAGTACACCCATACCCGGACGTCTTGGCAAAGTACGCCGCGGCCTTTCGCAGGATGTCACGCTCCTCGGTGACACGCTTGAGTTCTGCCTTCAGCTTGCGCATTTCCTCAGCTTGGGCATCGTTAGCTTTGCGTTCAGGCTCGGGAACGCTATAACGCTTGGTCCAAGCGTAGATGCTATGGATGCTGACCCCAAGCCGTTCCGCCACTTCCGCCGCAGGGTGGCCGCGATCAACCACCTGTTTGACTGCCGCGATCTTGAATTCTTCGGTATATCTCTTGCCGCTCATTGACGCTCTCCTTTGCCTTAGAATTATGGCTCAGGAGTATTTAGGATAGTGGTGGCGATTCATAGTTCGCGTACCGTAGCCTCGCACAGCTTCTGCCCCCCGGATCCGCTACAGCAGTTCAGCCGGAATCCCCACAACTACTTGTGGGGATTCCGGATCAAGCTTGTGGGGATTTGTCGCAATAACCACATCTTTCAACAAGCTGGCGGGGGTTCTTAGGATAACTCTGGCTGTGCGGGTTCTGGTAAAGACGCTTCGTCGGACGTACAGGAACGAGCGATTCAGGCATTAGGGTCTCGCTTGCCATTCAGCAACCTGATAAATTACACCCTTTACGATTGAAACCGACTTTATGCCACACAAACCTCTGCTTCCGGAGCGCCGCCATGACTGCTGAACCGTGGGTATCCGTGGACCAGATTGCGGAGCATCTGGGCGTCACGCGCGATTCGATTTACCGCTGGATCGACCGCAAGAGCCTGCCTGCGCATCGCGTTGGGCGGCTGTGGAAGTTCAAAGTGTCCGAGGTCGATGACTGGGTGCGCGCCGGTGGCGCGAATGAAGAACAACGCGGCGATGGCCAGACGCCATCGCCCAAAGCTTGAGAGGATGGGCGTCAATGCCAACGTTGAACTGGATCGGCAAAGAAGCCGTCGTTAAACACCATAAAGAAGTGCCGTTCCGCCTGCTGGAGCTGGTGCCAGAGCTCTCCTGCGGCGCGGCGGATTCAGGCAACCTCATCGTGCACGGGGACAATCTGCACGCACTCAAGGCCTTGTTGCCTCGCTATGCGGGCCAAGTGAAGTGCATCTACATTGACCCGCCGTACAATACCGGCAACGAGGGCTGGGTTTACAACGACAACGTGAACAGCCCGGAGATTCGCAAGTGGCTGGGCGAAGTGGTAAGCAAAGAGGGCGAGACACTCGACCGGCATGACCGCTGGCTGTCAATGATGTACCCGCGCCTGGTGCTGCTGAAGCAGTTCCTCAGCGATGACGGCGTGATATTTGTTTCGATAGACGATGACGAGATACATCACCTGCGCAGCTTGTTGGACGAGATTTTTGGTGTAAAGCGCCGCTTGGCAACTTTCGTTTGGCGCACTGACGGCAATTTCGACAACCAAGCCAAAATTAAGAATTGTCACGAGTACGTGCTTGCCTATGCGATTAACCCTGACCGATTCCCTCATCCAAAGGTAATTGATCCATCTGTCGGCACGGGAAGCAAGCTGAATCGCGCTCAAATCCAGAATACTATTGTCAAGAACGGCCCCAAAAATCCGATCAGTGCGGTCGTTTTGCCAATTGGATTTCCTGCAAGCGTGCAAGAGGCCCGTATTCCTGCGCGGACAAATGCATGGCCACACTATCTTTCTGATGCAATCGTCGTTAATGGTCAACTAACCAATGACGTCACTGTATCGAGTGGATGGTCATCGAAGTCGATTCTTCAGGAGTTCATAGATTCGGGCTTTCAGCCCGTTCTTGACTCAAAGGGGCAACGCACACGATTTGTGTTAACCGCGACTGGCGCAATTGAATCCGTAAAAGATCGCGAGCAAGCAAGTCACGTAATTACAGTTATCAGTGGAGTTGGTAGTACTCAATCTCAGTCGGCAGCATTGACAGAAATTGGGTTTAGCTTCCCTTTTCCAAAGCCAGTGGACTTAATCCGATATCTGATTTCCATGATCGAAGGCAAAGATTTCCTTGTGTTGGATTCCTTCGCCGGTTCCGGCACGACGGGCCACGCTGTGCTCAAGCAAAACGCCGAAGACGGCGGCACTCGCCGATTCATCCTCGTAGAAATGGATGAGGATATTGCTCGAAACGTCACCCACGAGCGCGTCAAGCGAGTGTCCGAGGGCTATACCAACGCCAAAGGCCACGCCATCGAAGGCCTCGGCGGCGGCCTCAAGTTCTGCCGCCTGTCCGCCGAACCGCTGTTCAGCGCCGACGGCCAAATCCGCGGCGATGTGAAATTTGCGCAACTGGCCGAATTCGTTTGGTTTGCCGAAACCGGTACTGGCTTCACCGGTACCGCCGATTCGCCACTGCTGGGCGTGCATGAAGGCCGCGCCATTTATTTACTCTACAACGGCATCCTCAAGGACAAGTCCGCGGGTGGAGGCAATGTGCTCACCGGCCCAGTGTTCGATGTACTGCCCAAGTTCGCCGGCCCGAAAGTGATTTACGCCGCCGCCAATCGCATGGGGGGGCGCGCCGCACGCGAAGGCGTCACCTTCAAGCAAACCCCTTACGCGCTGGAGGTGTAAGCCATGTCCGGATTCGTACCGAAAATCTATCAACAGCAAGTGCTGCACAGCGTGGAAACCTATTTCAAGGCCTGCCACGAACTACCGTCACCCTCAAGTGCCTTCACTGCCACCACCGAACGCTTGTGGGGGCGCGGCAACCCGTACAACCCGCTGTCTGGCTTCCCGGCCGACATGCCGTACTTCTGTCTGCGCGTGCCTACCGGCGGCGGCAAGACCTGGCTGGCGGCAAAAAGCGTCCAACTCGTCAACACTCACCTGCTACGCTGCGAGCACAGCGTGATTTTATGGCTGGTGCCCAGCAAGCCGATCCGTGAGCAGACGATTAAGGCATTGAAGGATCGCAGCCACCCCTATCACGCCGCGCTGCGCGAGGCTGGCCCGATCACGGTTCTGGATCTGGAGGAAGCCAAGAGCGTCACCCGTGCCACGCTCGATACCTCGACTACCGTCATCGTCGCCACGCGACAGGCATTTCAGGTGGAAGAGGAGGAATACCGCAAGGTGTACCAGTCCAGCGGCGCGCTGATGCATCACTTCGACAACCTCTCGCCCAGCCAGCGCGATGAATTGCTGACCGATGGCGAAGGCAGCGAGCGCACCACGCCGTATTCGCTGGCCAATGTGCTGCGCTTGCGTCGACCGTTCGTGGTGGTGGACGAGGCGCACAACAGCCGCACCGAACTAGCCTTCGACATGCTGGCCCGCTTCCGTCCCAGCGGCGTGATGGAGCTGACGGCCACGCCCGATCTGGAGCGCACGCCAACCAACGTGCTGCACAGCGTATCCGCCGCCGAGTTGAAGGCGGAAGAAATGATCAAGTTGCCGGTGGTGCTGGAAACCGAGCCGAACTGGCAACAATGCTTGGCCGATGCCATTGGCCGCCGCGATGCGCTACATAAGCTGGCCGATGAAGAACGCCGTGCGGGAGCTGCGTATTTACGCCCACTGGTATTGATCCAGTCGGAGCCACGCCGGGCCGGCATTGAGACGCTGGATTTCGAGAAGGTGAAAAACGAGCTGATTACGAACCACGGCATCCCGGCCAGCGAGATCGTGGTGGCCACGGGTGAGGAAAAGGGCCTGGAGCAGATCGACGCCGACTACAAGCTGGGCATTGCCGACCCCGCCTGCCCGGTGAAGTTTGTGATCACCCAGAAGGCGCTGGCCGAGGGCTGGGACTGCCCGTTTGCCTACATTCTTGTGAGCATGGCTTCGCTGTCATCGGCCACGGCAGTGGAGCAGCTGCTCGGGCGCGTGCTTCGGCAGCCCGGTGCCAGCCATCGGCAGGCAAAGGCATTGAATCAGTCCTACGCCTTCGTGGTGTCGCGCAACTTTGCTGAAACTGCGGGCACGCTGCGTGACCGTCTGGTGGCCGGAGCCGGGTTCGAGCGGCGCGAAGTCACGGAGTTCGTCACCGCAGCCAAGGCGGAGCAGTCACGGCTGGACTTGGAAGGTCATGCCGGGCGCGTTGTCGTTCGGCCGGTGGCGATTACGTTGTCAGAAAAGCCCGACCTTAAGAGCGTGCCGAAGCCGGTGCGCGACAAGGTAAGCTGGGACGGCAAGCTCAACACGCTGACCATCAGCACGCCGCTCACGGAAGATGAGGCTGAAGTCCTGAAGGCCTCGGTCACCTCAGAAACAGCTGCTGCGGCGATTGTGGAAGCGGCCGAAGTCAGCCGCACCACCGCGATTGAGTTCTTCCAGACGCCTGCCGAAGTGGGCGAACGTTTCCGCGTGCCGCAGTTGGCCTTGCGCGTACAGGGTGAGCTAGCGCTGTTTGATGACCCCGAGGTGCTGGAGTACCCGTGGGACCTCTCTTCCTACGATGCCGCACCGACGGCCGACGACCTGACTGCATTGGGCGCGGCGCTGAAAGTTTCGGAAGGCGGCGAGATCGACATCGACGATGGTGGCCACGTGGTATCGCGCTTCCTGCCCGAGTTGCAGCGCGATCTGGGCCTCGCCTATCAACCTGAAAACTGGGATGAAGTTCGCATCGCTACTTGGCTGTGCCGCAATCTGCCGGAACCGTCACTAACCCACGCCAGCAAGCAGGCGTTTGTCGCTGCGTGGCTCACCGATTTGCTGAGCCGGGGAGGATTCACGCTGGCACGCGCCAACCTGCAAAAGTTTCTGATCCGCAATTTAATCGAGGCACGCATTCGCGAACTGCGCAAGCAGGCCGTCGGCAAGGCCTTCCAGCAAGCGCTTTTTGGCGACGATGCGGCCACGCGCGTGGCGGTAACCGATCAATACGCCTTCGAGTTTCACGCCCAGGCCTACGCCCCCAGCCGTGACTACGACGGCCGTTTCGGGCATTTCGATTTCCGCAAGCATTTCTATGGACGCATGGGGGACTTCGACAGCAAGGAAGAGTTCGAATGTGCCTGCCAGTTGGACATGTGGGCGCAGCAGGGCCGAATCCAGTTCTGGGTGCGCAACCTCGTTCGGCGTGAAGGCAGTTCGTTCTTCTTGCAAAAGGCCGATGGCCGCTTCTATCCCGATTTCCTCTGCCAATTGCCTGGCTCTGAAGACCAGCCGGGTCCGATTCTCACCGTTGAGTACAAGGGCGCCGATCGCTGGAACGGGGCTGAGGATGATCGCTTGATCGGTGGCCTGTGGGCCAATCTGTCGGAAGGCCGTTGCCGATTCGTGATGGTCAAGGACAAGCGGTGGGATTGGGTTGAGGAGAAGTTGAAATGAGCGACTTACAAAAACAATACGCGCTGTGGGATGAGTTCCTGTCAGTCTGGCCTGCTTCCCGGCTGGCCACAATGACCCTGGATGAATACAGTCAAGCCGGATCAAAGGACACTTTCACCTACTGGATTGAATCAGGCCTCGATGAATTGGGCAGCATTTGGGGCGGCTCGTCGTTCAAGTTCGGCGTGTTTTCGCGCAAGGACACTGAAGATAAGAAGTCCGACACCAAGCTCTCCTATTCGGATATCCACGGCTGGTATTCATCGCTGGGTACAACGGCAGAGGCCGCCTTCGAGAAGGTGCGCGGCTTCGTGGCCCAGGTGGCGGATTGGGCAGCCAAAGGCGATCTGGACTCCATCGAATCGTTTGAGCATCTGGGCGAGGCGGTCAATGGGCGAGAGGCTAACGTCTTTCGAGTTGCCGGAATGGTTCTTCAAGCGCCCCCGCAATCCGGGGGCGCAGTTTGCTGGCGACCTTCCTGAAGAGGCGGTCCCCTAACTGCATAACAAGGATCACAGCAGTTCGCTCCTTTTAAGAGCAGTTCACCTTTTCCAGCCCCAATATGGACTTGAACCGGAGGCATCTAATCTCATCTATAGGGGCAAATCAGTGGCAGATCTGGGCGTATGCAGGATTGAAAAATCAGTGGCAAATCAGTGGCAGTTTTCTCAAATTGCCACTGATTGTCAAAAAAAGGGCAAAAAACGTGCCATTCATAAGCCATTGATTTATAATGAATTACCCTTAACCCGGGGCACGGATTTGAGCAGGGAAAGCGCGTTCGGGACGTAGAGGCCGGAGGTTCGAATCCTCTCACCCCGACCATCATTGTTGGCAGCCCCTGAACGGCGGCCAATCGTTAGCGGATGATTTCGACCGATCCGCTGGCCATGTCCGGCAGCAGGACCATGGCCGCGCTTTGTGCGCGGTCCACGGATGCGTCCAGTACGGCGCCGGCGGCGCGCGCTTGCGGCGGCGCTTCAGCGTCCCAGCCGTGAACGTAGAGCGCCATGCCATTCCACCACGGTTTCCAGCTTCCCTCGCGGCGTTCAAAAAGCAGCTTCAAGCCGGATGGCGATTTCTCGCAGCGGATGCGCTGGCGAAGGAAGCTGCCACGCTGGTAGGCCATGCTCACGCCGTCGTCGGCATAGATATCGCCGTGGCAATTGGCGCCGGGATAGACATGCAACTCCAGCCGCCCTTCGGGAATGAAGGCAGTGCTCTGAACCAGCGGCTGCTTCGGGATGATGGCGCCGGGGCGCACGTAGACCGGCAATTGTGCGATCGCCGGCGTGATGGCCTGGCGCTTGTCCTCCAGGCGCCTCCCTGTCCAGTAGTCGTACCAGTCCTTATCCGGCAGCTCCACGTTGTAGTCGCCTGGCGATTCCGGCGTCGGCGATGGTGCAACCAGCAGGTCGCCACCGACCATGAACTGGTCCTCCGTTCCGCCAAGCCGCTCACCATTCGCCAGCACGGCGGGGAAGTTGAGGAAGACTGGCCGCAGCAGGGGGATGCCGGTGCGGCTGTTCTCCTCGGCTGTGGCGTACAGGTAGGGCATCAGCCGGTAACGTTCGGAGATGAACCGGCGGCGGATGTCGACGTGCTCGGAGTCGCCAACCCACGGCTCCTGGTCGGGCCGTCCGGTTTCCGCATGGGCGCGGAACAGCGGCATGAAGGCGCCAAGCTGGAACCAGCGCGTCAACAGTTCTGGCGATGGTCGCTCGCCTGCGTAGCCGCCAACATCGTTGCCGGCGTATGGGAAGCCGCTCAGGCCAAGGTTGACCAACTGCTGCATGCCCAACTTGAGGTGCTGCCAGCTCGATACGTTATCGCCGGTCCACGTCGCAGCATAACGCTGGCCGCCCGCATAGGTGGCGCGGGTCAGTACGAAGGGGCGCACGCCGGGCTGCAGCCGCGCCAGGCCCTCATACGTGGCGCGGGAATTGAGCTGGCCGTAGACGTTGTGCATTTCGGCGTGAATGGCACGCCTTGGTGCGAAATCGTCGCTCTCGATCCGGTGCACAACGTCCAGCGGCATGGTCTTGCTTGGGACGTTGAAGATGGATGGCTCATTCATGTCGTTCCAGAAGCCCGCCACGCCGTCGCCAACGAATCCTGCATACAGTTCGCCCCACCAGCGGCGGGCCTTGGCGCGGCTGAAGTCCGGGAACACCGCTGCACCGGGCCACACATCGCCAGAGTAATACTGGCCGTCCGGCAGCTTCAGGAACAGGTCTTGTGCCGCACCGCTGTCGTAAGCGGCGTAGCCCTGGCCGGGAGCATTGGCGATATGCGGGTCGGTGATGAGCACCAGGCGGATGCCCTGCCCGCGCAAGTCGCTGGCAAGTTGTCGCATATCGGGAAAGGCAGCGCGGTTGACGGTGAAAGGGCGCGCCCGCTCCTGGTAATCGATGTCCATGTAAATCACATCGGCGGGAAGTTGCTCTTTGCGCAGGCGCTGTGCGATTGCGCGCACTTCGGCGTCGGTCTTGTAGCTCCATTTGGACTGCTGGAAGCCCAGCGCCCATTGCGGCATCAACGGCGGTGTGCCGGTCAGTTGCGCGTATTGCCTGAGCACGTCCTTAGGCGCCGGCCCCGTCAACACATAGTAGTCGACCGGGCCGCCCTCGGCGCCGATCGACAGGACGTCGCGTTCGGCCTTGCCGAAATCGAAGCTTGTGCGCCAGGTGTTGTCGAGGAACAGGCCAAAAGCCTGGCCACGGTCGCTCACCGACATGAAGAACGGGATGGCCTTGTACAGCGGGTCGGTCGCCTGCGTGAACTTGTAGGTATCCGAGTTCCACATGGTGTAAGCACCGCCCTTGCGGTCGAAAGTGCCGGCCTTGTCACCCAGGCCGAAAATGTGGTCGTCGCCGCTCAGGCGGCCGCGCATGCGGAAACCGCCTTCCGCCAACAGCGCGTCTCGGCCGGCAAGGTCGGCCAGCAACAGCTTACCGCTGCCGTCCAGCACGTCCGTCCGCAAGGTGCGCCGGTCGATGCGTACGCCGATATTTGCGGCGGCCAGTTGCACCGCGTCGCCCTTGCGCGTGACTTGCAGCGGCAGCCGCGTGTGGCGCGCAGCAGCGGGCACTGCCCACGATGCGTCTTCCGGCAGCTTGACGCGTCCCATGCGGACGCGCACGATGCCGCTGCCTGGCGCGCTGACTTCAAGCACCACGCCGCCGTGCGACAGCACCATGCGCTCCACGGTTTCCGCGTGCAGCGCTCCCGCTGCGCACAGGGCGAGAACGGCTAGCGCATTACTGGGCCGCATACATGGCGGAGTACTTGGCGCCGAAGTAAAGGATGAAGGCGTAGCAAGCCGCGGGCAGCATGAACGAGGCCTGCACGCCGATGGCATCTGCCAGCGCGCCTTGTGCGAACGGCACCAGCGCGCCACCGACGATGGCCATGCACAGGATGCCCGAGCCCTGGCCAGTGTATTTCCCCAGCCCGTGCAGGGCCATGCTGAAAATGGTCGGGAACATGATCGAGTTGCACAGGCCAACCGCCAGGATGGCCCACATCGCTACGCTGCCTTTGCCGAAGGTCGCCGCCAGCACCAGGCCAATCGCCGCCAGCGAGTTGACGGCCAGCGTCTTGCCCGGGCTGGCCACACGCATCACGGCGAAACCGACGAAGCGTCCGATCATGGCGCCGCCCCAGTAGATGCTGACGTAATGCGCCGCGTCGGCGTGCGCCAGGCCGGCAATCTGCGACTCCCCGAGGAAGTTGATCAGGAAGCTGCCGATGCTGACTTCTGCGCCTACATACAGGAAGATGCCGATGGCGCCCAGCACCAGGTGACGGTGAGCCCAGGCCGAGCCATGGCCTTCGCCTGCCAGCGACACGTCTTCGCTGTCGGCGATATGCGGCAGCCTGGCAACGAAGAACAGCACCGCCAGCAGCGCCAGTGCCCCGGCCAACGCAAGATAAGGGCCACGCACGGTGGCGGCATTGGCTGCCGCACCGGCTGCGACGCCGGCCGTCGACAGGATCAGCAAGCCGCCAATGGCCGGGCCGATCGTGGTGCCGAGGGAATTGAAGGCCTGCGTCAGGTTCAGGCGGCTGGAGGCGGTGCGCGGCGGGCCAAGCACGGTGACATAAGGATTGGCCGCAACCTGCAGCACAGTGATGCCCGATGCCAGCACGAAGAACGCCAGCAGGAACAGCCCATAGCCGCCGAACGAGGCCGGATAGAACAGCACGCAGCCGCCGGCGGCGATCAGCAGGCCCGTTACCGCCCCTTTCTGGTACCCGATGCGGCGGATCAGGGCGCCCGCCGGCAGCGATATGATGAAGTAGGCGCCGAAGAAGCACAGTTGCACCAGCATCGCCTGAAAGTAGGACAGCGTGTAGATCGCTTTCAGGTGCGGGATCAGCACGTCGTTCAGCGAGGTAATCAAGCCCCACATGAAGAACAGCAGTGTGACGATGACCAGCGCGCTGGTATTCGTTCCGTTCTGCGTCCCGCCTGCCGCCTCGGGCGGCACAGAAGGCGCGGTGTTGGGTGCAATGGTTGCCATGAATTGTCTCCTCTGGTGTTTTGTGGTCTACATGCCGGCCGGCGCACTTGGCAGGTCGCGGCCGCGTGTGCCCCAGCCAGCCGTGTCGGGCTGCGGTGCAAGCTTGAACGACAGGGTGCCTGCGGCCTGCAGCTGTTCCCAATCGAGCCATACGCGGGCGAGCGGCCGGCCTGCCCATTGCACTGACTGCACAAAGCGGCGCTCGCCCGGCTTGGCATCCGGTGCTTCAATGCGCAGGGTGCGGCCTTGCGGCAAATCGATCTCGGCGCGTGCAAAGCGCGGTGCATGCAGCAGGAAGCGGCCGCTGCCCGGCGCGTCCGGATACAGGCCCAGTGCGCTGAACAGGTACCAGGCCGACATCGTGCCCAGGTCGTCGTTGCCGGTGACGCCGCTTGGGCCGTTGCCGAACAATGTCTCCGCTGCGCGCAGCACGGCGGTGGTCTTCCATGGTTGGCCCATCAGGGTGTACATCCACGGCGCGTGCAGGTCAGGTTCGTTGTTCGGGTTGTAGCGGAATTGGCTGTAGTAGCTGTAGGCGCCCACTACCCACGACTTGCGGACGGCCGCGGGGTCAGCCAGCACGGCGTCATAATCGAAGAACTGGTCAAGGCGCTGCAATGCCTTGGCCTGGCCGCCCATTGCTGCCGCCAGGCCTGGAATATCCTGCGGCACCAGCCATTGGTACTGCCAGGCCGTGCCTTCGTGGAAGCCGCGTTCGGCGCGTGGATCGTAGCTGCCGTTCAAGTCGGTGAACCAGCTGCCGTCCAGCAGGCGGGGGCGCGGGAAACCACGCTGGCCGGTGGGAGAGTCGATCACCGATGGGTCCCACACCTTGCGCCAGTTGAGGGCACGCTGCTCGAGCAGTTGCGCATCTTTGGCCTGGCCGAGTGCCTTGGCCATCGTTGCCAGCGAACTGTCCGCCAGCGCATATTCCAGCGTCGCGGAAGCGCCGTGATGCGGGTCGATATCCATGCCCTTGGCGACGAAGCCACGGTCATATTGCACGAAGCCCTTGCTCAGGTAGTTGGGATTCCCGGCACGCCCTTCGGCACGGATGCGCGATGGCGGCACGCCAAAGGCGTTCTCGCGCAGCGCGGCATAGGCCTCGTGCTCACGTCCCTTCAGCGCGCCAAAGCGCCACAGGTCGACCAGGAACGGCGTGACCGGGTCGCCGGTCATCACGTTGCTGTCGAAATTGGCGTAGCCCCAGCGCGGCAGCCAGCCGCCCTGCTCGCGAATCTTGAGCACCGAATTGGCGATGTCGCGCGAACGCTGTGGCCTGAGCAAGGCAAGCAGCTGGTTCTGCGCGCGGTAGGTATCCCAGAGCGAGAAGAATTCGTAGTAGGTCCAGTCCTTGGCAGTGTGCAGCGCATCGTCATAGCCGCGATAGCGGCCGTCGGCATCGCTGCCAGTCAACGGCTGCAGCAGCGCGTGGTACAGGGCGGTGTAGAACACGGTACGGTCGTCATTACTGCCACCCTCGATGCGCACGCTGCCAAGCTCCTTCTGCCAGGCCGCCTGCGCCTTCTCGCGCATGGCATCAAAAGTGAGCGGCTTGCCGCCGGCCATGCCCTCGGCCTTCAGGTTGATGCGCGCGCCCTCCGCGTCGACATGCGAGATTGCGCTGACCGCCGTCACTGCCTGGCCATTCTTGAGGTCAAAGGTCAGCCAGACACCGTGCGGACGGCTGTCGCCTTGCTGGCTTGGGCCCTTCACACCCGGCCAGCCGCCGCGGTCATCCCAGATGCCGTTGGCGATGAAAGGCTGGTCGAACACCATGCGGAACCAGGTGGTGTACTGGGCGCCGCCGCAGAAGCTCTTGGTGACGATTTTGCCTTCGACGCTGCGGTCATCGAGCACGCGCACTTCGCTGCCGACCACCGAATGGCGCTCGTTGGCCTGGCCCAGGTTGAGCAGTACGTGCCCGCTGGCGGTGCCGGGAGCAAAGGTGTAGCGTTCGGCGGCGGCGCGCGTCAGTGCGGTTGCCTCGGCGCTGATGCCGCCGTAGCTGGTGAGCTGTACCTTGTAGTAACCGGCCTGGCCAACCTCGCCTTCGTGACTGTAGTCGGCAGCGTAGCGCTTGTAGTTGAAGCTTTCCGCCTTTTTCGTGTCGAAATCGCCGCCGGGACCAATGCTGCCCGTGACCGGCAGTACCGACAGCTGCCCGCCCTGTTCCCAGCACCCGGCGCCGGACAGGAAGGAATGGCCAAAGCCGCGAATGCGGGCATCGCTATAGTGCCAGCCGGCGTAATGCTCGCCGGTCGGGCTGACCTGGATCATTCCGAAGGGGGCCGAGGCGCCAGGGAAGGTATTGCCTTCGTCCTGGGTGCCGATGAAGGTGTTGACCGGCATGTCGGCCGGCGCCGCGGCCAGCGGCAGCGTAAATGCCGCCAGCAGGACCGAGCAAAGGGTGAGGCGGATTCCTTTCATTACGCTGCATCTCCTTCAAGCAATGCGAATAGCCGTTCCATGGCTGCGGGTTCTGGCGGAGTGGCGCCTGTCTGCAAGCAGGCTGCGGAACCGGCCGCCAACGCCGCGTGCAAATGGGACTGCAGGGAGCGCCCTGGATGACGCGCGAGGCTGTGCAACAGGCCGGCCACGCTGGCATCTCCTGCGCCGACCGTATCGACCACCGCAACTGCCGGCGCCCGGGCATCAACGCGCTGCTCGCCATGGAACAGGCTTGCACCCTGGCCGCCGCGCGTCAGCAGGCAAAATGCGGAAGGCGCTGCGGCGCGCAACTGCTGCAACGCCTCATCCAGCGGGACGCCGGGGAACAGGCCGCGCAGATCATCGTCGGAGACCTTGATCAAGTCGGCCAGTTCCGCCATGCTGCGCAGGGTCGGAGCGTAGCGGTCGTCCATCAGGTTGCGGTAGTTCGGGTCGAAGCTGATCGAAACACCCTGCTCTTTCAGCTTTTCAGCCAGCGCGACCAGGTTCGATGCCAGTGGCTCGCGCGCCAGGCTGATGCCGCCGAAGTGCGCCCATTGCAGGTCACGCGACCAGTACTCAGGCAATGCCTCCGGATCGAAATGCAGATCCGCGCTGTCGTCACCAATGAAGAAATAGCGCGGTGGTTCGCCCTGTTCCACGATTGCCAGCAGCGGCGAACGTTCAACGCGCTGCAGCAGCCGCAAGTCCAGGCCAACGGCTTCGCTGGCCGTCCACAGTGCATCGCCAAATCGATCGCGGCTGATAGCGCCGGCAAATGCCGTGCGCTCGCCCAGCACAGCCAGCGCGCGCGCCACGTTCCACACCGAGCCGCCAACGCGGCTGACCCAGCGCTCGTCGCCCTGGTAGATCATGTCGGTCAGCGCCTCGCCGGCGCACAGCATCAAAGGTGCGTCACGCATGGCCATCTCCCAGTACCGCCACGATGTCGTAGCAGGCGCCCATGGTGTGGTAATCCACTTTACCGGCCGGGCTCTTTTCGTCGCTCAGCTTGCGGTTGTCGCCCGACAGGATGCGGTACCACGCCCCATGCTCGTGATCGACGAAATGGGTCCAGCTGTAGGCCCACAGGCGCTGGTACCAGTCCCAGTATTCGGCATTGCCGGTGCGCTTGGCCAGCATCGCGGCAGCTGCTGTGCTCTCGGCCTGCACCCAGAAATACTTGTGCGGGTCGCACACCGTCAGGTCCGGCGCCAGCGAGTAGCACAGGCCTCCATGCACAGCATCCCAGCCCTTGCTGACTGCGGCGTGGAACAGGCGTTCTGCGGCCGGCAGCAGCCAACCCAGGTCCTTGTTCAACGCGCCGCCGCGCGCTTCCAGTTGCAGCAGCAGCTTGGCCCATTCCGTAAAGTGGCCCGGCTGGTAGCCCCAAGGGCGGAACAGGTTTTCCGGATCGTCGATGTTGAAGCGCCAGTCCGGCTGCCAGTTTGTGTCGTAGTGCTCCCAGATCAAGCCGCCGCAACGGGCCGCCTGGCGCTGGGTGATGTTGTAGGCAACGGTGTAGGCGCGCTCCAGGTAGCGCCGCTCGCCAGTGGCCTGGTGCGCCGCCAGCAATGCTTCGCAGGCGTGCATATTGGCGTTCTGGCCGCGGTAGCTCGAAAGCACGCTCCAGTCGCGGGCCGCTTCGTCGGCATACAGGCCGGCTTGCTCATCCCAGAAACGCTTTTCCATCAGGTCGAAAGTCTCGTCAATCCAGGCACGGGCCTCGCCCAGCCCTGCCATCGTGGCATGGGAATAAGCCAGCAGTACGAAGGCTTGGCCGTAGGCGTGCTGGGTGCCGTCTTCCACGTCGCGGCCGTTCAGCATCCAGGCATAACCGCTTCCCGCCGGGTCGCGATGCGCATCGCGCAGGAAACGCAAGGCATGGCGCGCGCCCTCCTGGTAAGCCGGATCCTTGAAATGACGGTAGGCCATGGAATATGTGAACACGAAGCGCGTGCTGCTGACCAGGTGGCGATGCTGGGCATCGTAGACGGTGCCGTCGTCCTTGAAATAGTGATAGAGGCCGCCGGCCGGATCGATCGCGCGCGGATGATAAAAGCGCATGGTGTGATGCGCGTGTTCGAGCAGGACGTCCGGATCACGGAAATTCGGGAGATTGGTCATGTTAGGCCTGGTGTGTACGCTAGTCGTCGCAACTGCTTTCGCGCACGATCAATTCGACTGGCATGGTTATGTGGGAGGGGTTTTCTTCCGGTTTCTGGAGAAGTAACTCGATGCCCGCCCGCCCCAGGTCTTCCTTGTCGACGTGGATGGTGCTGAGCGGGGGGATGGCGGCGGCAGCGCTGCTGATATCGTCGAAGCCGACAATCGCGATGTCATGCGGGATCTTCATGCCCTCGTTCAGGCAATGCTTCATCGCGATCAGTGCCGTGCTGTCGTTGTAGCAGAACAGGGCATCGGGACGTTTCGGAAGGCTGAGCAGGCTGCGCATGGCTTCCACCACAGCTTCGTCACCTTCGCCCATGGTGGGGACAATGACCTCCAGGTCCGGGTCGGCAAATACCTTGGCATCGAACAGCGCCTGGCGGAAGCCGCGATTGCGCTGCTGGATGCTGTAGTGGGCCAGGGAGCCCGACATCATGGCGATGCGCTTGCGCCCGCAGCGCAGCAGGTGCTGGGTGGCCAGGTAGCCGCCGCGCACATTGTCCGGGTTGATCGATGTGAAGCCGCGGCGGTGCATGTCCACCAGCACGATCGGCTTGCCCGATTGCTGCAAGGCCGCCAGCACTTCCGGTTCGAAGAAGCCGGCGCACAAGATGGCGTCGGGCTGGTGCACACGGATCAGGCCTTGCACGGGCTCCGCCGGCCCCACCGCGATAAAGGACAGGGCGATGCCCTCGCGCCGGCATGCCGCTTCCGCGCCGTGCAGGACCGGCGAATAGAACTGGCTCGATGCCAGTGTGTTGTGCTGGCTGTGCAACAGGAAAGCGATGCGGCGGATGCGCCCTTTCTTCAGCTGTCCAAAGTCATAGCCCATCTTTTCGGCGGCCTGGCGCACCTGGTTGCGGGTGACCTCCGTCATGCCGGCCTGGTTCTTCAGCGCGCGCGAGACGGTGCCGATCGACAGCCCGGTGGCTTCGGCGATGTCGCGCAGGGTAACCTGGCTCACGGCTGCACCCAAGGGCGGGAAATCAAGAGCATGCAGTGTCTCCAATATTCAGTTTATTAAACGCCTCTTCCGGACGTTTCCGGCGCCTGGCTTACGCCTCTTTCTCGCGCCTGTACATGGGTAAGTTTTATATCAGCCGCCTTTCGCGGGCGTCAACAAAAGCAGTAAAAACTGCGGACTTTTAGCTGGTTTTAGTAAACACGCGCCTCGCCAGCCAGTGAGCGCAGGCGCAGCGCTTTGCGCAGCGTCGCGAGGGTGGCCCGGGATGCAATTCGCAAGTTGACGGTTTCGCCAGGCAGCAGCGTCATCGCGTTATCGGCAATCTCGGCATCGACGTCGCCAGCGTCAATCCAGACGGCGCGCGCGAGGGCCGAGGCACGCAGCTCGAGCGTGAAGCCGGCGCTGTCGCGGCGCAGCACGGCGTGCAGGCCTGGGTCGGGCCAGCGCATCTCCTTCGCGGCCTTGAAGTAGACTACGCGGCGCGATACCGGTTCCCCTGCCACCTCCAGGTCGAACACAGCAACCGTTGATACGGGATCGGCATCGCCCAGCAAATCCTTGTCGGCATATTTGGCCAGCTTTGGCGCCGACAGCGGCGCGATGTCCACCGGCTTGCGCTCGTCGCGCAGCAGCTTGCCATCCAGGGTCAATATGCGCAGCCGAAGATCGCCGCGCACCGGGTGCGTACGGTCGTTCAGCAGGCTAAGCGAAGTCCTGCCTTCGGCGTCACGCAGTGCGGCCACGGCAACCGGCGCGTAAAAGCGGCGCGCATGGAAATGCAGTGACTTCCAGCGCCCGAACCAATCGATGCTCGACCACGAGGCGCCCGGCCATACGTCGTTCAGCTGCCAGTACAGCGACCCCATGGTGTAAGGCCGGCTGGCACGGTGATGCAGTGCAGCCAGTTCGATGCCTTCCGCCTGCGCCGCCTGGCTCAGGTAGACGAAGCTGTCAAAATCCTTCGGTTCCCCGAACTCGTAGTCCACGTATTTCAGCAGGCGTTCATTGCCCTTCCCGGCCATGAATTTCTGGTGCGCCTCGATGACCTGTGCCGCAACGCCTTGCTCACCGCGTTTGGCGAAAGCGTCGATGGTGCGCTGCACCGGCCAGGCCTGCAGGCCGTATTCGGACATGAAGCGTGGCGTAACCTCCAGGTACTTCGAAGGCGGGTGCGCCGGGTTGCCCCACACTTCCCAGTAATGCATGTCGCCGCTGGCCGGCGTGTTGGCGATGTCGGCCAGGTCGTCGCTTGGCGAGCTGGCCCAGTAGGCAATGCCGCCGCCTTCTTCTGCCACGACCCTGCGCAGGTCGGTACCAAACAGCTGCACGTAACCGTTCCAGACTTTTGTGGCGAAGGCCGGGTCGGACTCCATCATTGCCTTGCCTGGCCCCCAGTACTTCCAGGAAATCTCTTCCTCGTTATTGCCGCACCACAGGGCAATGCTCGGGTGGTTGCGCAGGCGCCGCACGTTGTCGCGCGCTTCTGCAATCACGTTGGCGCGGAAAGCGTCGTCGTAGGCCGGCGGCATGCCGCCGCCGAACATGAAGTCCTGCCACACCAGCAAGCCAAGTTCGTCGGCGAGGTCGAAAAAATCGTCGCTCTCGTAATAGCCGCCACCCCAGCTGCGCAGGAGATTCATATTCGCGTCACGCGCCGATTGCAGCACACGGCGCAATTGGGACTTGCTCACGCGTGGTTGGAACATATCGAAAGGAATGCTGTTCGCACCTTTGGCGAAGACCGGAACGCCGTTGACCTCGAAGTAGAAACTCTTGCCCTTGTCGTCCGGCTCACGGCGCAAGGCGATGCTGCGCAGGCCGGTGCGGGCACTGGCTTTGGCCACGGCCGCCTTGCCATTTCCGATTTCAATCTCGAAGCGGTAAAGAGGCTGCAAACCATATCCATTCGGGAACCAGCGTAGCGGGCGTTCGATGCGCACAGGGAGTTCAATACGGTTGTCGCCCGCGCGCAGCTCGACACGGCGCAGTGCAGCCAGCGAGCGTTTTCCACCGGGCGCGGCCTGCCAAAGGCGCAGTTCGAATACGCCATCGCGCACCGCTTCAGCCGAAACCACGGCTGCAATGTCGGCGCGCGCTTCATCCACATGATCCTGCCGCAATTGCAGGTTATCGATGCGCACCGCATCCCAGCTTTCCAGCACAACCGGCTTCCAGATGCCGGCAGTAACATAGCGCGGTCCCCAATCCCAGCCATAGTGGTAGCCGGGCTTGCGCGCCAAATTTCCGGTCATCGCATCCTGCGGTTCGTCGCCGTAGGGCGAAGGATAATTGCCGGCCAGCTTGCGCGGCATGACACGCACCACCGGAAGCAGCCGGGCAATCGGCGAGCGCAGCACGATGCGCAGCTCGTTGCCCTTGGCACGCAGCTTGCCCTGCACGGCAAGGCGCCACGTGCGGAAAGCATTGTCGGCATCGAGCAGCTTTTCACCGTTCAACCAGACCTCGGCGAAGGTATCGAGGCCTCCGAACACCAGGTCACTGCGTTCTCCCTGGTGCGCCACATCGAAACGTGTGCGATATTCCCAGTCGGCGAGGCCAATCCACTGCAAGCCGGCTTCCGGCGCGCCGACGTAAGGGTCCGGGATCAACCTGTTCGCAAGCAGGTCGGTATGCACCGTGCCGGGCAGCTTCGCAGCATGCCAGGGCAAAGCCTCGGGATGCGCGGCAAGTTGCGCGTCGCCGGGCAAGAGGCGGAAGGTCCAGCCGCTGTCGATGGCGGTACGGTTCGGCGCCGCTGCCATCGCGATCGTGGCGACAACCGTAAGGCACAGGCCCAGCAGCAAGGCCATCAACGATCGCCAGTACAGGTGTGTGCTCAAGGTGCGCTCGCTTTCCAATGACGTTCGATCCAATCGTGGTGGCTCGGCATTGCGGCAACGGCGTGTGCCAGCATTGCCCGCATGCTCTCGACCACATCAACCAGCTTATCTTCAGGCATATCATCCACGATCGGGTGATAGCTTTGCGGCACGATGCGCTGGCCAAGCATCACCTGGACCCAGCTTGGCAGCGCGAAGAAGTCTTCGCCATTGCGGAAATAACGGCCATCGCTGCGGAACAATTCTATGGTTTCTTGCAGGCTGTCCGGAATCGGCATGGTGCGGCAGTAGTCCCAGAAAGGCGAGTCATTGCGTTCAGTCGCGTTGTAGTGCAGGATCAGGAAGTCCCGCACCCGTTCATATTCAAAAACGGATTCGCGGTTGAAGCGTTCCGCCAGCAATGGGTTGAAATCGCGCTTGGGGAAAAGCCCCAGCAAACGGGTAATGCCCGATTGCGCCAGGTAGATGCTGGTCGATTCGAGCGGTTCGAGGAAACCGCTGGCCAGCCCCAGCGCCACCACATTCTTGTTCCAGAACTTCTTGCGCATGCCGGTAGTGAAGCGCAGCGCGCGCGGCTCGGCCAGCGCCTTGCCGTCCAGGTTTGCCAGCAAGGTCGCGGCGGCTTCGTCATCGCTGATATGCCGGCTCGAATACACATAACCATTGCCGGTGCGCTGCTGCAGCGGAATGCGCCATTGCCAGCCGGCCGTGCGCGCAGTGGAGCGCGTGTACGGCATGACCGGCGCCAAGCCTTCGCAAGGCACGGCCATGGCACGGTCGCATGGCAGCCAGTGTGTCCAGTCCACGTAGCCGGTCTTCAGTGCCTGCTCGATCAGCAGCCCGCGGAAGCCGGAGCAATCGATGAACAGTTCGCCATCGACCACCTGGCCGCTTTCCAGCGTCACCGATTCAATGAAGCCATCATCGGCGCGCTGGTTTACACCAACGATCTTGCCTTCAATGCGCTGCACGCCGCGCTGTTCGCCCAGTTTGCGCAGGAAGCGCGCATACAGGGTGGCGTCGAAATGGTAGGCGTAGGCGATGTCGGCCAAGGGCGATCCAGGTGCCGCATGGCGGTCGCCCGGCGCGAACTTGCCTTGCGGCGCCATCACCGTCTGCGGAGAGTACTCGCCAATCGGCGCCGCACGACCGGATTGGAATAATTTTAGCCAGAACTGGTGGAAAGGCAGCGGCCCGACCGAGCGGCCGATGGTGCCAAAGCCGTGGACATAGCTGTCGCCGATACGGCTCCAGTCCTTGAATTCAATGCCAAGCTTGATTGTGCCTTGTGTACGCTTGATGAACTCTGCCTCGTCGATGCCGAGCATCTGGCCGTTGAACAGCCGGATATGCGGAACGCTTGCTTCGCCCACGCCAACGATACCGATTTCCTCGGACTCGATCAGGCGCACCGAGGCCCCCTTGCCAAGATAGGTGGCCAGGGCCGCCGCGGCCATCCAGCCGGCGCTGCCTCCGCCAACAATTGTGATCTTGCCGATCCGGTTGTGCAGGTTCATTGCGGCACCCAAAACAGGAAAAAACCTCCCCAGCCGCGAGGCGTGGGGAGGAAGGAGGGAAGCATCAGAACTTGTAGTTCAGGCCAAAGTACGCCACGCGGCCGGCGTAGCTGTTGGAGTAAAAGCGGTCCTTGGTGTCGTTGCCCAGGTGGGAACGCGTTTCCTCCTTGGTCAGGTTCAGCACCGAGGCAGTCAAACTCAGTTCCTTGGTGATGTTGTACGCCACGTTCAGGTCGATCTGGTAGTAAGGCTCCTCATACACATTCAAGCCGTTGACCAGTCCATCCACCACTTCGCCGCGACGGTTGTATGAGGCGCGCGCCAGGAATTGCGGTGTTTCGTAGAACACGGTCAGGTTCATCTGGTTCCTGGCGCTTCCGACCAGCGGGGACTCGCCGATCTTGGTGCCATCCGCCATCGTGATGTCGGCCTGGTTGGTCTTGTTGTAGGTGTAGTTGAACTGGAAGCCGAGGCCCATGTCCAGCGTATGCTGCGCGTACAACTCAACACCCTTCGACACGCCATCGCGCCCGCCGGCGCTGGTCGAGTAGCGCTGCACGGTCACGCTCTGGCCACCCACGTTCATGGTCACGTCGCGCACCACCGGTACCGCGAAGTTGCTGACGTTCTTGCGGAACAGGTCGATGCCGAGCACGGAGCCGCGGTGGAAGTACCATTCCAGCCCCAGGTCGAACTGCTTGGCCTTGTACGGTTCGAGCTGCTTGTTGCTGCCTTCGCCGAACCAGCCCTGCTGGTCGCCACCGCCGATCAGGCGTCGATCGTTGACGTATTCCTGGCTGTAGTACTGCAAGCCGCCCGGCGAGGCGATGTCGTTGTAGCTTGGACGCGAGATCACTTTGGACGCGGCCGCGCGCAGCAGCAGGTCCCTGGTCAGGTCATACGCCACGTTGAGGCTTGGCAGCACGTCGTTGTAGGTGCGATCGAGAGAGCTGACGACGAACGAGGAATTGCGTGCGATGCTGTCCGGCAGGCGGGTGAAGCCGCTGGTGCAACCGGAACCGGCAGGAGCACCCGCTGCCGGCAGGCCGCCGGCCAGGCAAGGCGCCGGGCTGCCATTGGCACCGTTGTAGAAATAGTCGTTGAAGCTTTCCACCTGGTCGGTCGAATCCGCATGCTGCCTGGTGCGCACGAAGCGCAGGCCAACGTTGCCGCGCAAGCGTTCGGTCTTCACATTGGCCTGCACGTAGGCCGAGGCAATCTTCTCGTCGACGTTGTAGACGAAGTTGTCCTCGTTCCGCGTCTGCATCTGCCCGTAGGTCTGGTCCAGGAAGGCGATGTAGGCTGGGTAGTTAATTGCCGGGAACGAGCTGGCATTGATGCCACCTGCCAGGTTGCCCAGCGATCCGCCATACAGGAACTGCGGCAGGAACTTGTTCGCGGTCGGATCGCATCCTGCCTGGAAGCGCTTGTCATAGTTCGCCGGATCCGCGCCTTTGCAGACCCAGTAATTGTTGCCGGTAGCGCGGTGGGTCCCGCCATCGCGGTACTTGGCGCCGAACTGCAATGAATCGAGCCAGGTGCTTTCGGTATGCCAGGTCATGTCGGCCTGCGCGTACTTCTGCCGGGTGCTGTTTTTGGTCCACGAAGACGAAGTAGAACCCAAGTCGATTTCGCCGATGCCTTTTGCCAGGTTGGCCATCAGCTCCGGCGAGAACACCATGGTCGGGGTGCCGGCTGTGTTCCAGGAGCTGGCATAGTTACCAAGTGTCCAGCTACCGTCGGCATTCTGCACGCGAGGCTTGATCGGCATCGTCATCTGCATTTTCGGGCCACCGTTGGCCCAGGTGCGGCCGAACTTGAAGATGCCGTCCAGCGACTGGCCGCGCCATTCCGCCTCAAAGTCGGCGGTCTGCGACAGCGATTTCTCCTGGTTGTAGCTGCCGGTAATCTGCGGGGTCGGGATGGTGCAATCGTCCGGCCCCCATCCGCCAGGCTGCCTACCCGCCGCCGCTGCCTGCGCTTCGCTGCAGTAGTAAGCCTTGCCGGCATGGGCACTGTACTGCGCACCGGTCACCAGGGTACCGCTGCGGTCGAAGGTCAGGCCGTCAAGCATGCGGCCGCCCGGCCAGTTGCCATCGCCGCTGTAGCGCGCCAGGTTCCACTCCGGGACCTTCAGGATATTGGACTGCGAATTCTGCGACAGGTTGAAGCGGAAGTAGTTGGCCGTCAGCGTCAGGTTGCGCACCGGCTTGAACTGCAGGGTCATCTGGCCGCCCTTGCGTTCACGTTCTTCGTTCTTCACGTTCAGGTTGACCGAGGTCGGCATCATGAAATTGCTGTAGTACTTGCCGCTTTGGTCGTAGAAGCCCGACTGGCCCCACCAGTAGGACGTGAGGTCGGAAGGCTTGCCATTGACGTCGGTGGCCGGGTGGGCGTCGTAATCGTCGCCATACCACTGCCAGTTTTCGGTGCTGGCGCCCATGGTGCGGGTGGTGCGCTTTTGCCTGGTCAGGCCGACCAGGATGCCGAAGCGGTTGTCCTCATCGTGCCAGGCGTACTGGCCGGAGAACTGGCCGTCGGTTTTCTTGGTGGTGTCAGCCCAGGTGCCTTCTGCCGAAACGAAGCCGGAGCCGGACTTCACTTCCAGCGGACGGCGGGTATGCAGGATCACGGTGCCGCCAACGCCGCCTTCATCGATGCGCGCTTCCGGGGTCTTGAACAGCTCCGCGCTGGACAGCATGTTCGACGGCAGCAGCGTGTAATTGAACGAACGCGATGGATCGCCATTCGATTCGGCAGTGGCGATGTAGTTGCCGTTCAACTGGGTCAGGGTCAGCTCCGACGACAGGCCGCGCACACTGACGTTCTTGCCCTCGCCGCCGCTGCGGGTCACTACCACGCCCGGCACGCGCTGCAAGGCGTCTGCCACGTTCTTGTCCGGGAATTTGCCGATGTCTTCGGCGGTGATCACTTCCACGATCGAGTTGGCGTCGCGTTTCTGGTCGAGGCTTTTCTCGATCGCATAGCGGTAACCGGTCACCACCACGGTATTCGGGTCGGTGGATGCGGTCTGCGCCTGGGCGCTTGCAAGGGAAAGCAGGGCAACGCTCACCGCCATGGCGATGGGCGTCGCGCGGCAGCCGCGCTGCCGTGAAGCGAGATGGGTTCTGAACGTCATGCGTGTCTCCTGGTTATGCCCAATCAAGGGTTTTATATCGCGGTAGCAAGCCTCGAATCATCGATTTACTAAACGACGATGATGCCGGTCGCACATCGATGGGATCGCGTCCACTCAGGAGAATTCTTACAAAACAGGCAGTGGCACTTCAACAAACTTTCAAAATATGAATGAAGTTTAGTTTTGATTAGTAAACAAGAGTGCGTCGGATTTGCGACAGTGGCTTTTCGCCCTGGAGCGACGCGGCCTGCTATTTGTTTAGTGTGGAAGTATTTCCGGAAAAGTGCAGGTAGCCCCAGCGTGCCGGCACGTGCATGTCGATCAGGCCTTGCGGCGACCACACCCAGTTGTCTTCCTTCGGCTGGCCGGGGGTCCATTCCACGCGGCTGAAATTGATGCGCCAAGTGGTTCCGTGACGGGGTTTCGGCACTGCCTGGCGCGATTTGAAGGCGGCCAGGGGATAGGCGATTTCCACGGTCCAGCCGCGGTCCTTGTCGCCTGGCTGGTTCAAGCTTCCCTGCACCGCGATGGCGGTCTTCAGGCCTTCGATGTCCCAACTGTTATCGGGTTGGCCGTCTTCGTTGTAGGGCTTGGGCAGGAACAGGTCCCAGCCCGTGTTGAGCGCGTTGATCTCGAATTCGTAATAGCTTTTGGTGTCCGGCAGTGGCTTGATGAATACCTCAAAGTCGTTGTCCTTGAAGATCACGGAATCGTGCCGGGTCAGCGTGGCCTTTACGTCCGGCTCCTCAAGTTCGGCGGCAATATAGAGGTATTGGTCGTCCCACAGCATTTTCACGCGCGTGCGGAACTTCGGGCGCGGCCTGCTGTCGCCCTCGATGTCGACAAAATCGGAGGTCCACGGCGCATTCTGCCAGGCCGGGTCGTCCAGTTTCCCGTCGATGCGAACTGGGCCCCCGGTGCGAAGGCATTCGTACGCCAGCGGCATGGAGTCTCCCGCCGCAGCGGGCATGGCGCCGGCGAATGCGGCCCCGATCAGCATGGCAAAAGCCTTCATCAATCTCCTCCCCTTAAGTCGTCAAAACTTATATCAAGGAGACAAGGCTTGTTCAACAGGCCTTACAGATTCCGGCCAAACTTTAGTGAACTTTAGTAAACTGGGAAGAAGTCCCCCCAGTATCGCAGGATTCGCCGTGCCTATCATCCATCCCGCCTTTGCCGACATCGACATCCGCAGCTACGGCGAGCAATGGACTGCGGACCGGCATGCCTACGCCCAGCTGGTGCTGCCGCTTTCCGGCGAAGTGGAGCTGGATATCGAAGGCAAATTCGCGCGGCTGAATCCATTGAAGGGCGCCGTCGTCGTGGCAGGTGCCTGGCATGCCCAGCAGAGCCCTGTGGCAAATCGTTCGCTGATCGTGGACGTCGACCAGGCCGCGATGGAGCACCCGGTCTGGGAGCGCCGGGCAGGCCGGCCGTTTGCCGACATCAGCCCCGCTGCCCGCAAGCTGGTCGAGTTCATGCAACTGTCGATCGCCGGGCGCACTGCCCCGGCAGCACTGCTGCGTGGCTGGCTGCCGCTGCTGCTCGACACCATCACGCTGGAGCCACCGCACCTGCAATCGCGGCTGACTGCCCTGCTGGCACATGCCGAAGCGAATCTTGCACTGCCCTGGACCACGGAATCGATGGCACAATTTTCACGAATGAGCGTGAGCCGCCTGCATGCCCTGTTCCAGGACGAACTGGGCACCAGCCCGCGCGCCTGGCTGCTTTCAAGGCGCCTCAATCGTGCATGCGAACTGTTGCGCCACACCCGCCTGCCGATTGCCGATATCGCGCTGAGTACCGGCTTCGGCGACCAGAGTGCGTTCACGCGCGCCATGCGCCTCCAGCTCGACACCACTCCGGCAGCCTACCGTCGCCGCGAACAGGAGTCCGCGACAAAAATCCAGTAGACGGCGCCAAGACCTCGCTGTGCGTGCCATTCACCATGTCCCTATTTGGGAGATGGACCTTGAATATTTCACTTGGCATCATTGCCGGCATCATCGCCGGCGCATTCTGGGGACTGGTTTTCCTCGCACCGGAACTGACAAGCGGTTTCACGCCGATCCAGCTCTCTGCTGGCCGCTACCTTGCCTACGGCCTGATCGCCGCCGTCCTGCTTGCACGCTCGTGGCGTGGCCTGTTCGCCAGGCTGGGCTGGCCAGAATGGAAGGCGCTGGCCTGGCTCAGTTTCACCGGCAATATCATCTACTACTATTTCCTCGCCAAGGCAGTACAGACGGGCGGCATCGCCATGGCCTCAATCGTCATCGGGCTGCTGCCGGTAGTGATTACCGTGGTCGGCAGCCGCGATGCCGGCGCCGTGCCCTTGCGCAGCCTGCTGCCATCGCTTGTGCTCAGCACCGCAGGCCTGTTTTGCATCAGCTGGCAGCACCAGCAATCGGGCTCGCTCGACGGCGTGTTGTACGCCAGCGGCGCCCTCGCCTCCTGGACCGTCTACGCAGTCGGCAACAGCCGGTGGCTGGCGCGCCTGCAGTCCGTCACTGCGCACGAATGGAGCATGCTCACCGGCCTGGTGACGGGCGCGGAGGCGCTGCTGCTGGCGATACCGGCCTTTTCGGCCGGGGCTCCCCAGCATGCCGCTTCCGACTGGATGTATTTCATTGGAGTAGTCAGCAGCGTGGCCCTGCTCTGTTCCATCATCGGCAACGGCTTCTGGAACTACGCCAGCCGCGCTTTGCCGCTCACGCTGACGGGCCAGATGATCGTGTTTGAAACCCTGTTTGCCGCACTGTACGGCTTCCTGTGGGAGTCGCGCTGGCCAACCATTGTCGAAGCGCTGGCCATGCTGCTTCTGGTAGCTGGCGTCGCATCGTGTGCCCTGGCTCACGCGTCAAAGGCTTCCCATTGAGCGCTTTGGGCGTTAGGATTCCGGCATGCCGCAATGTTAAGATTCGGGGATTCGTCTACGACAAACGACTAGCATGACAAGCATCCGCCAGAACCTCACCATGATCCTTGCGACGATGATCATGTTCGGCGCCGCACTGCTGATCAATGAACTCCTGTTCAAGCACCTGGAATTCGCGGAAGGGATCAACTGGATCTACCTGCCGGCCGGGGTGCGCCTGCTGGCGACCCTGCTGTTTGCGGAAGCGGGGGCGATCGGCCTGCTGGCGGTCTCCTGGCTGTACTGCTTCGTCATCCTGTTCCCGCACGACCCGGTGCGCGCATTTGCCGGCGGCATCCTGGCGAGCGGCGCCCCGTACCTGGTCTACCTGGGTGCCAGGCGCTGGCTCGACCTGCAAGGCTCGCTGGCCAACCTGGCCGCCTGGCAGGTGCTGGTCTGCGCAGTCGCCTATTCCCTGGCCAGCCCCTTGCTGCACCATATCTGGTTCGCCCTTTATGAGGGACGCTCCAACCTCCTGGGCAGCTTTGCCGTCATGGCGCTGGGCGACCTGGTGGGCACGGTGCTCCTGCTATTTTTCACGAAATGGGTGATGCGCCTGTCCATGCCACGCGCTTAGCGGGTACACTCGCGGTCCCGCGGCAGGACTTCCCAATTTCTCATGCGTCAATTCAAAGATCCAATCCGCCTGGCTGGCATCGCCATGGCCGTCCTTAATACATTTGGCATTCATGCCCAGGCAAGGTCGGCAGACGCGCAGCAGCTCCCCGAAGTGATTGTCAGCGGCAGCAGCGTCCCGCGGCGAGGTGCGGTTGAGGCCAAGCTGGGTTTCAACGGCATTGCCGACGCGGCAGGCGCCGGTGAGATACAGGACTTGCCCGACATGACGCCGCTCGACGTGCTGCGCCGCCTGCCTGGTGTCGCCTTGCTACCTGCGCTGGACAGCGAACGCCCACGCGACGAAGCTGCGGCGCCAGTCATCCGCGGCCTGGGCGCTGCCTACAACCCGGTCACCATCGATGGCATCCCGGTCGCGTCGCCCGGCATCGCCAACAGCAATGGCTCCGCCAGCCGCGGTGTGCGCCTCAACCTTCTGCCCTCGTCGATGATCGGCGAATTGATCGTGGCGAAAACCTTTCTCCCCGACCAGGACGCGCACGGCATCGGCGGCTCGATTGACGTGCGCATGCGCAGCGCCTTCGCACGCGGCGGCAAGGACTTCTTTACCCTGGATATGGGTCTTGGCATACCAGACGACAGCGCCGGGCCCCGCCTGCGTGACCGTTTGGGCCAGCGCCTGGCTGCCACCGGCAGCACAACGTTTGGCGCGCAACGGCAGTACGGGCTGGTGGTGTCCGCCAACTACCAGGCGACCGACACCGCTGCCGACGCGCACATGACGACTGACAGTACCCATGAGAGCTTCTACAACGCGGCCGGCGTCCTGCAAAGCGGCGCGAACCAGGGCAACGGCTTCGCTGTGCCACAGCAGGACAAGTACTGGTATTCGCAAAACCAGCGCTCACGCTATGGACTCACTGGCAAGCTGGAGGCAAGGCTCGCCGGCACACTGCAAGCCTTTGTCACGGGCGGCCGCTACGTATCGCATGACACGATGGTGCGCAATGAGCTGATCATCGATCCGCGCAACCGCGCCAAGGTGCTCGACCAGACGGCCGCCTCGGGACGTTATGCGGCCGGCGACGTTGAGGTAGGCTACGCGCGGCAGGCCGCCACCACCGCCACCAGTTTGCTGCAGGCCGGTATGGATTGGGAAGTCGCGCCCAAGCAGGTCGCGAGCCTGCGCACGGGCGTCTCGCACGCTTCCTACCGCGAGCCTATCCTGATGATCAAATACTCGACCGGTAGCCGCAACAGTGTACCGGGAAGCGGCGACACGTCACCAAGCCCGACGCCGGATTTCGCGATCAACTACGACACCCAATCGCTCAATCACTCCTTCAATATTTCGCCAGCCGCCTACAACAAGCTGGAGAACTACAAGCTCAATTACTACAGGCCCGATTCCGGATTCCATCGCAATGCCGGCGACGCGGTCCAGTACCTGCGGCTGGACTTCCGCAGCAACAGCGATGGCCCAGGCTGGGGCTATGCCTTGGGCACAAGCTTCACGCGCGACGAGTCCTCCTACAGCCTTGCGCGCTCCCAGTATTCGCCGAACACCGGCGCGAAACAGGGCACGCTGGCAGACGTGCTCGGGCCGACCGGGCCACGGCTGATGTACAACCAGTCCAACCTGGACATGCTGGCGATCGACCCGCAACGCGCCGCCGCGTACGTCGAGACCCTGCGCGCAGCGGGCGGCCTGAATGCGGTCGACCAGAGCGCTTTGAGCAACCAGGATAATTACGACCACACGGAACGCATTGTCGGCGCGTACGGCATGCTCGGCTACGCCGCAGGCGCCTGGAAGACCCAGTTCGGCGCGCATGTGGACTCCACGCGCCAGTCCACCATCAGCCGCGCACGCGTGGCGGGCGCGTGGGCCGACCTGCCAACCGCTTCGCGTTACCATTTCGCCCTGCCCTCGGCACTGGCCAGCTACCAGTGGACACCGTCGCTCGACCTGCGCATGGGCGCCAGCAAGACTCTCGGACGCCCTGCCTACGACGCCTATGCGGCGCGCACCTCGATCGACTTCCAGAATCCCGCTGAACGCGGCACCCCCAGCGCGAGCGGTGTCACGGTCATGGCCGGCAATCCCGACATCAAGCCGCGCCTGTCCACCAATACCGACCTGGGTATCAACTGGAAGCTGCCGGCCTATGCCGGCGGCCTGCTGTCGGCCGCAGTGTTCAACAAGGACATCAAGGACGAGATCTTCAACGCCTCTTCTCTGGGCTACACCTACGAGGGCGTCAATTACGCGAACGCTGTCGTGACCCGGCCAGTCAACGCCGCCTCCGCCTCGATCAAGGGCCTGGAAATCAGCGCGGTCGTCAACTCGCTGGCAGGGCTGCATCCCGCCCTGCAGGACTTTGGCTTCAGCGCCAATTGGACCGTGCTGAAAGGCCGCATGGAAGTGCTGAAATCGGACAAGAGCCGCCGCACGATTGGCCACCTTGCCGGCCAACCCGGCCAGATGCGCAACCTGTCGGTTTTCTACAGCAAAGGCGCACTGGAATTGCGCGCAGCCTACAACCGCCAGGGCCAGGCCTTGCGAGCGGTGGTGCCTGACATCGCATGGCAAGACCTGTATTGGTCGCCCCGCCACCAGGTCGACCTGCAGGCCAGCTACACCCTCCAGTCCGGCCTCTCGCTGGTGGCCCAGGTGCAGAACCTGACCGGCGAACGCCTGACCAGCACCGTGGGCGCAGCCGGCACCCGGCTGAAAGATACGCACTCCATCCCAACGGTCTACTGGTTCGGCCTGCGCTACACGCCAGCGCCTTAGAACAAAGCCTGCTGCGCCGTCGTCAACGCCGCGAAGCTGTCGTGCAGCGGCAGCAGGATCGCATCGGCGATCGGCTGCAGCTGCTTGTCCAGGTAGTGCTGGTAATCGATCGGCGAACGCTGCACTTCCAGCGGCTCCGGGCCGCTGGTGGTGATCACATAACTGATACGGCCGCCATTCTGGTAGCGCAGCGGACGTCCCTGCGCCTTGTTGAATTCATCGGCCAGGCGTGCAGCACGCACCTGCGGCGGCACGTTGACCTGGTATTCGTCCAGCCGATGGCGCAGCCGCTTGCGGTACACCAGCAGTTCGTCGTTTTCGCCGGAAAGCGTTTTACGCGCGTAGTCGCGCACGAAGTCCTGGTAAGGTTCGTTGCGGAAGATGCGGGCGAACAGGCCTTGCTGGAATTGCTGCGCCAGCGGGGTCCAGTCGCTGCGCGCCACCTCCAGGCCGCGGTAGATGATGTCCCCGTCGCTGGTCAGGCCGGCATAGCGCTTCTTGCTGCCCATGTCGGTTCCGCGAATGGTGGGCATGAAGAACTTCCGGTAGTAAGTGTCGAACTCGATTTCAAGATAGCTCTCCAGCTTGTACTTCCTGTGCAGGCGATCCTTCCACCATTTGTTGATCTTGGCGACCAGTGCGCGCGCAATGGCCAGCGCTTCCTCGGTCTCGTGCGGGCGCTTGAGCCAGATGAAGATGGAATCGGTGTCGCCATAAATCGCTTCATAGCCTTCCTTCTCCACCAGCTCGCGGGTGAGCTTGAGCAGCTCGTGCCCGCGCAGGGTGACCGAGGAAATCAGCTGCGGATGATAGAAACGGCAGTCGGTGGAGCCCAGCACGCCAACGAATGAGTTCATCAGCAGCTTGAGCGCAGTCGACAGCGCGTCGTTCTTTTCGCGCTTGGCGGCATCGCGGCCTTGCCAAAGCTGGGTCGTGATGGCCGGCAGGCAGTGGCGCGTGCGCGAGAAATGCGCGCCGCGCATGCCGGGCACCGTGTCGCCGCCTGCTTCCGCCTCGGCCTCGCCTTCGACCAGGCCGACCGGGTCGACCAGGAAGGAGCGGATGATCGAGGGGTACAGGCTCTTGAAGTCCAGCACCACCACCGAGTCGTACAGGCCGGGGCGCGAATCCATGACGAAGCCGCCGGGCGAGGCCACGGCCGGAATCTCGCCGACGTTCGGCGCCACATAGCCCTCGCGGTGCATGCGCGGCAGGTACTGGTGGCTGAAGGCGGCAATCGAGCCGCCCATGTGGTCGGGCACCAGCCCCGTCACGTGGGAGCGCTCCAAAATAAAGTCCATCACGCGCGTCTTGTCGAAAATGCGCGTGACCAGTTCGCAGTCCTTCAGGTTATAGGTGGCCAGGGCCGGCTTGTCTTCGCGGAAGCGGCGCTCGATTTCGGCCATCTTGTCATAATCGCTGCCGATCTCCTTGCCCTCTCCCAGCAATGCCTGCGACACGTTCTCCAGGCTGAAGGATGGAAAGGTCCAGGACGCAGCGCGCAAGGCTTCGATGCCGTCGATCGCAATGCGGCCCGGAATGGTGGCGAAGACATAGCCGTCGCGCGCCTGGTGCGTGCGCCATTCGACCGGGCGGCCTTCGCGTCCAAGCAGCAGCGGCACCTTGTACTTTTCCGCGTTTTTCTGCAGCGTTTGCAGGTCGAACTGCACCACGCTCCAGCCGATGATGGCATCCGGGTCGTGCCGGCGGAACCATTCGTTGAGCTTCTCGATCACGCGGCGCGGCGTCGGGCAGTATTCGAGATCGAAGTCCACCTCGGGCGCCTCGTCCGGCTGCTCGCCCAACATATAGACCTGGCGCTGGCCGCACCCTTCCAGCGCGATCGAATACAGGTCGCCGAAGGCGCTGGTCTCGATGTCCAGCGACACCATGCGCAGGCGTGGGCGGTAATCGGGCGCCGGCCGCAGCTTGCCCCCGTCGAATTCGACGCCGGCGGTAATGAAGCGCTCCATCAGGTAGCGTTCCGGCGGCTTGATGTCCGCTTCATATAACCGGATGCCGCGCTCGCCCAGCTTGCGCTCCAGCGCCAGCAATTGCTTGTAATGGCTGGCGTAGATGCCGACCACCGGCTCGCGCTGGAAGGTCTTGAGCGCCACGTCGCGCACGTCGATGCCCGGCATGTCGGCCACCAGGGTGGCAATGGTGTCGCGCAGCGAAGCCTCGGCGAATGCGACCGAAGCTTGTGCTGTCAGCAATATTTTGCGGGGGCCATCATCGGTCGCGAGCCAAAACTCGATTTCCGTGCCATCGCGAGCATCGCGCCAGGCGCGGGTAAGAATGAAACCAGGCATGCGCACGATTATACTGTATGGATAAACAGCAAACTTGCAGCACTAAATAAACATTGATAGAATAGTATGTTGCCTTGTATCAAGCTCAGGCAACCTAACTAGAAATAGGACTACTTAATATGATCAAGCAAATCACCGCTGCCACCCTGCTGGCAGTAGCATCCTTCGCTGCTTCCGCAGCTGAACCATCGTTCTACGTCGGCGGCGACGTAGGTTCCAGCAAGTCCGACGACCTGGACGGCCGTAAGACCTCCGTTGGCATCTTCGGCGGCTACAAGTTCGACGAGAACTTCTCCGTTGAAGCCGGCTTCCGTCGCCTGGGCAAGTGGGACGACCTGAAAGTCAACCAACTGTCCCTGTCCGTCATCGGCTCCGTGCCAGTGGCTGACAAGGTTGCCGTGTACGGCCGCCTGGGCTACAACCGCCTGGAACAGAAATGGGACGGCGGCAAGGACCACGACAACAAGGCCCTGTACGGCATCGGCGTGAGCTACGAGTTCACCAAAGAAATCACCGGCCGTGTTGAATGGCAGCGTCCTATCAGCGGCGCACACAACATCAGCGCAGGCGTGGCTTACCACTTCTAAGCTGTTGTTTCGCGAAAAAAGCCGCCGGCTCTCCGGCGGCTTTTTTTATTTGGGCTGCAGCGAAGCGAGGGCTGCTTCCAGCACTTCGTCGCGGCCGGCCCGCACGCCTTCCACCGTTTGCTTGACCAGGTGCTGCGGCTGCACCCCAACGCCAACGAAGGCGCGGCCATCCGGATAGGTGTCCTGCTTGGTGCAAATGCGCGCGCTGCCGCCGCCTGGCAGCTTGACCAACAGCGGCTGGCCGGTGCTGCCGCCCGTGGCCTCGCCTACCAGGGTACCGCGCTGCATGACGTCGAACGCCACGGCAAAATCCTCGGCCGCAGAGAAGGTGGCGGCACTGGTCAGCACCAGCACCGGCTTTTTGTACTGGCGCTGCGGGTCTGGCTGCACCGCATCGGGCGCCTCGGCGTACATTGGCTGTGCCTTGTCCCACGCGCGCCAGGTCGGCTTATAGTCGCGGGTGGCCCAGCGGCTGGTCAGGAAAGCCTTGTCGTCCAGCGTGGACAGGATCTTGTAGCCCACGTCCGAATTGCCGCCGCCATTGCGGCGGATGTCGATCACCAGCGCGGAAGACTTGGCAATTTCGTCGAAAGCCGCCAACCAGGCATCCGCCGCACTGTTGTCATCAAAGCTATTCAAGGACACGTAGGCCACATCCCCCGGCAGCATGCTGAATTCAAACGAAGGCGAGTTGACCGTGGCAGCCTTGCGGGCTTCCCTTCCGACGCGCGCAACCTGCTGCTCGAACTGCTTGCCGGCGGCATCGCGGAAAGTCACGCGCGCAGCCGAGCCAACGGCGCCGCGCAGGAACTGGGTGCCGAAGGTACGCAGCGCTTCGTCCTGCGGTGTGGAGGCACTTACATACGGGGCGATCTCGCGGGCAGCGTAAGCCTTCACTTCGGCGCCATCGACCGCCACCACTTCCAGGCCGGGCATGATGCCCTTGGCGCGCAAGCCGGGGTCCAGCACCTCGGTCACGATGACGCGGCCCTCTACCGGACGGGTCACCAGCAGCGGCTGGCCGCCCAGGCGGTCGGACAGCTCGGCTGGCGGCATGACATTGGTATGGCCATCTTTCAGCCTGGCCACCAGTTCCATCAGCACGCGGTAGTATTCCTCGGTGCTGCGCGCTGCACGCACGCGCGGCAGGGTTTCCAGGTACAGCTTGTCCCAGTCCAGCTTTTCCAGGGTGGCCGTATCGACGAAGTTGTATTTCACTTCCGACCATAGCTTGGACAGGCCGGCGATCTTTTCATCTTCGCTGATGTTTTCTTTATAAGATCCCGCCAGCGCCGCGGTCTCCCACTGCATGGCTGGCTGCTGCTGCGCCATCGCGCCGGTGGCCACCAAGGCCAGGACCAGCGCCGCTACATGGCTTTTTGCCATTTTGTCTCCTGAATAAAGCTGAATGCCCGCCATTCTAGAGGCCCGGCGGCGCAGACGCTACCCTGTTACAAGCCTGATACTTTTCGTGCACGAGGCGGCTGTTAGAATCCATCCTCGAAGTTCTTCATTTCCCTTTCGAGACCATGCGACAACTTGCACTTCCCATGCTGGCGACCCTGCTGGCAGCTCCCGCTTTTGCCACTGCCCCAACCCCAATCACCCTCGACCAGGCCATGTCCCACCCGGACTGGATCGGCACGCCCGTGGAGGCCGCGTGGTGGAGCTGGGACAGCAAGCAGATTTTCTATAAACAGAAGCGCATCGGCTCCTCGCTGCGCGACACCTTCCAGGCCGGCGACAAGCCGCGCCTGGTGGCGGACTCCGAGCTGTCAAGCCAGGACAGCCCGAACATGGTGTTCAACCGCGAGCGCACGCGCGCCATCGTGCTGCGCAACGGCGACCTGTTCGAGCGCGACCTGAAGTCCGGCGCCCTGGTGCAGATCAGCCGCGGCACTGCCAACGCTTCGTCGCCGCAGTACTCGGCCGACGGCCGCAGCGTGCAATTCAAGGTCGGCAACGACTGGTTCAGCTGGAACCGCGCCGAGCGCCTGGTCTCCCCTGTCGCCCTGCCGCGCGCAGCAAAAGATCCTGCCGCCGCCCCGGAGGAGGACTACTTGCGCGACATGCAGCTGCGCCTGATCACCACCCTCAAGCGCCAGAAGGAAGAACGCGACGAAACGCGCGCCCGCGCCAAGGAGGAACGCGCTGCCGACGCGACCCGCGCCCCGGCGCCTATCTACTTCGGCGAGAAAGTCTCCATCGACGCATCTTCGCTGTCGCCGGATGGCCGCTGGCTGGTCGTTGCGACTTCGCCGAAAGGCAGTGAGAACGGCCGCGTCGGCAAGATGCCGCGCTACGTGACGGAATCGGGCTACGAAGAATTCGACGACCAGCGCGCCCGCGTCGGCCGCAACCTGCCGCTGGCACAGTCGCTGAAACTGGTGGACCTGCGCAGCGGCGCCATCAGGGACCTGTCCTTCGACTCCCTGCCGGGCATCGCAACCGACCCGCTGGCCAGCCTGCGCGAAGCAGCCAAGCAGCCGGCCCTGAAAGGCAACCGCGCCACCCGCCTGGAAACCGACGAGGGCGACGGCATCGCCTGGAGCGACAATGGCGCCAAGGTCGCCGTCATGCTGCGCAGCGTGGACAACAAGGACCGCTGGCTGGCCGGCGTCGACCTGGAAGGCGCAAAGCTGAAGTCCCTGCACCGCCTGACCGACAACGCCTGGATCAATTACAGTTACAACGACTTTGGCTGGCTGCCGGATAACAGCACGCTGTGGTTCATGTCGGAAGAAACCGGCTACGCCCACCTGTACACCCTTGGTGCCGACGGCAAACAGCGCGCCCTGACCAGCGGCAAATGGGAAGCTTCGAATGTGAAGTGGAATGCCGACGGCACCCTGGCCTATATGCTGTGCAACCGCCGCACGCCGGGCGAATACGAGGTGTGCGCAGCATCCGCCAAGGATGCCAGCGTGCGCGAAGTGACCCAGCTCAATGGCGGCGTCGAGCAGTTCGACCTGTCGCCGGACCAGCGCAAGCTGCTGGTGCACTATTCTTCCGCGTACGTGCCATCGCAACTGGCCACCGTGCCGGCTGCCGGCGGCGCCGCCACCAGGCTGACCGATACCCGCAGCGCCGCATACAAGGCGCGCGAATGGATCCAGCCGCAGATGGTAGCCGTGCCCTCGACCCACGGCGCGGGCCAGCCGATCTGGTCCAAGCTGTATCGTCCGGCCACGCTGGAACCGGGCAAGAAGTACCCGATCGTGATGTTCGTGCACGGCGCAGGCTACCTGCAGAACACGCACAACCGTTTCCCGAACTACTTCCGCGAGCAGATGTTCCACAACCTGCTGGTTGAAAAGGGCTACATTGTGCTGGACATGGACTACCGCGCCTCCAAGGGCTATGGCCGCGATTGGCGCACGGCGATCTACCGCCAGATGGGCCATCCTGAACTGGACGATTATGTGGACGGCGCCAAGTGGCTGGCTGCCAACCACCAAGGCGATATCGACAAGGTGGGCATCTACGGCGGCAGCTACGGCGGCTTCATGACCTTCATGGCGCTGCTGCGCGAGCCCGACCTGTTCAAGGCCGGCGCTGCGCTGCGCCCGGTGACCGACTGGACCACCTACAACCACGCCTACACCGCCAACATCCTGAACACACCGGATATCGATCCGGAGGCTTACCGCAAATCGTCGCCGATCGAATATGCGGACAAGCTCAAAGGCCACCTGCTGATCGCCCACGGCATGGTGGACGACAATGTATTCTTCCAGGATTCGGTGCGCATGGCGCAGCGCTTCATCGAACTGAAAAAGGACAACTGGGAACTGGCGGCGTACCCGATGGAACGCCACGCCTACGTCCAGCCTGAGAGCTGGTACGACCAGTACCGCCGCATCTACAAGCTGTTCGAGAGCACCCTCAAGTAGGCTTTGCCACGCTGCTTGGCAGCGTCTGGAAATCGTCTGTCTGATACAGCGAATGCCAGGCTGCCAGCAGCGCCGGCGGCGGCGTGACCAGCTTGCGCGCCGTCAGGTCCAGCCAGCCGCCCGAGCTGTTGATCCGGGCGGACAGCTTGCCGTCACTGCGGTACACATCGCTGCGCAGCATCCAGCGGCTGCCATCCTGCGACATGCCGGCCAGCGCCAGCGTCACAGTGATGGTATCCATCAGCAGCACCTCCTTGAAATACGCGATATCGTCCTTCATCACGACAGGACCGATGTTCAGGCGCTTGAATTCCGCCATCGGGAACCCATTCTCGCCCAAAAACATCATGCGAATATCGCCAGCCTTGTTCAGGTAGGCCGTATTGGCCATATGGCTGTTGAAATCCATATCGCCCCAACCGGCCAGCATCTTGCGCTCAAACATTGCCACTCCCTTTTCACTCGGCTGCGAGGAAGTCCAGCAACGTCAAAGCCACGATCTTGGTTGCCTTGCGCAGGTCTTCCAGCAGCAGTTTTTCATCCGCCTTCTTGGCATTCGATTCGGGCACGCTACGCGGCCCAGCGCCATATAGTACTGCGGGAATGCCTTGTTCGCCGTACAGCCGCGCATCGGCGTACAGCGGAGTGCCTACGGCAGGGATGTCCTCGCCCAGCACAGCGCGTGCATTCTTCTGCAGGTTGGCCACCAGCTTTTCGCCCGCAGGCAGCGGGCGCAGGGCGTGCGACAGCAGCAGGCGCTTGATTTCGATGCGGATGCCGGGCTCGCCCCGTGCTGCCTCTTCAATCAGCTTGCGCACTTGCGCCTCGACCGCCACCGGGTCCTCTTCCGGAATCATGCGGCGGTCCATCTTCATCACGACCTTGCCCGGTACCACATTGGTGTTGGTGCCACCGTCGATACGCCCCACCAGCATGGTCGGCGAATCAATGCCAGGTACTTTGGACTTGATCTTTTTCAGCTCCGGCAACTGGCCGTAGATCGCATTCAGGATTTTGCTTGCCGCCTGCAGCGCATCGTGGCCGGTTTCCGGCATGGCGCCGTGGCCGGACTTGCCGTGCACCGTGATTTCAAGCTGCAGGCAGGCATTGTGCGCAGTGACGATGTTGTAGCTGAAGCCTGCCGCGATTACGTAATCCGGCTTGGTCAGCTTTTCGCGCAGCAGGAAGCCGGGGCCCAGCAGGCCGCCGAATTCCTCGTCATAAGTGAAGTGCAGCTCGACGCCGCCTTTGAGCTTGACGCCCAGCGCTTCCAGCGCGCGTACGGCGAAGATGTAGGTAGCGAAGTCGCATTTCGACACTGCGGCAGCGCGGCCGTAGATGTAGCCGTTGTCGATCACCCCGCCGTAGGGTGGATAAGTCCAGCCTTCACCCGGCGGCACCACGTCGCCGTGCGCATTCAGCGCCAGCGTCGGACCACCCGCCTCGTAGGGGCGGCGGATAATCAGGTTGGTGATCGACTCCATGCCGTAGTCGCGGACTTCCTGCTCGGGAACGACGTGCTTCTCGGCGTTCCAGCCGTAAGCCTTCACCAGCTCCGCCACGGTTTCAGCGTGGGGCGCGTTGTTGCCGGGCGGCGTATCGGTCGGCACGCGCAGCACCTGCTGCATGAAGGCCACTTCCTCATCGAAGTGGTCGTCGATCCATTGGGTCAGTTTATCGTTCATCATTTTGCTCCTGCGGCGAACCAGGCGCCCAGTTCGGCGCGCTCCGCATCAGTCATATTGGTCAGGTTACCGATCGGCATATCCTTCTGCTCCACCGCGCGCTTATGGATCTGGGCCGCGCGCTGGTGCACCTGGTCGGCCGTGTCGAACATCACGCCAGCCGGTGCCGTGGCAAAGCCGGGCTGCGTCGGCGTGGCCGAATGGCAGGCCAGGCAGCGCTGGTCGATAATTGCTTTGACTTTCGCAAATTGTGCCGCAGGATCGGCCGCAGGCTTGACGGCTGCCGGCTTGGGCGGCGCAATCGCCACGGCAACCGCCAGCAGCAACCCCACGCCGATGGCCGGATAGCGCCACTCGATGCGGCCTTTGTGGCGCAGGTTGAAGAAGTGGCGAATGAAGACGCCGGCCGCCATGATGAAGCCAAGCACCAGCCACGCATATTTATTCTGGTAAGTCATCGCATAGTGGTTGCTGATCATGATGAACAGCACCGGCAGCGTGAAGTAGTTGTTATGCACGCTGCGCTGCTTGGCCTTGATGCCGTGGATCGGATCGGGCAGGCTTCCCGCCTGCATCGCCTGCACCATCTTGCGCTGGCCGGGAATGATCAGCATCGCCACGTTGGCCACCATGATGGTGCCGATCATCGCGCCGATATGGATGAAGGCCGCGCGGCCGCTCAGCAGGTGCGTCAGCGCATAGGCCGCGCCAACCAGCAGCAGGAACACAACCAGGCCAAGCCACTTCTCGCTCTTGCCCAGCGGGGAGCGGCACAGCGCGTCGTACACCACCCAGCCAGCGACCAGGAAGCCGATGCCGATGCCGACCGCCTGCAGGCTGGATAGGTCGGCCACCTGCTTGTCCACCATCATGGCCTGTGCATTGAAGTAGTAGGCGATGGTCAGCAGCGCAATGCCGGACAGCCAGGTGCTGTAGGCCTCCCATTTGAACCAATGCAGTTCCTTCGGCAACTCGGCCGGCGCCACCAGGTATTTTTGCGGGTTATAGAAACCGCCGCCATGCACCGCCCACAATTCGCCTGAAACGCCCTTCTTCGCCAGGTCCGAGCCCGGAGCCGGCGGACGGATCGAATTATCCAGCCAGACGAAATAGAAGGAGGCGCCGATCCAGGCTATGCCCGTAATGATGTGCAGCCAGCGTACCAGCAAGTTCGCCCATTCCAGGCCATAGGGCAGCAGGTATTCCATGTAAATCCTTGAGTTGAAGAAGTGGCAATCTATCGAAGATACGCGTTTTCGAGCCCCCGCAACATGAAATATGTCGTATATTCAAGATATTCGAATTCATATACGTACGCAAGATGTCCGGCCTGCCGCAACACCTCGATATTCACCTGATTCGCATCCTCTACCTGCTGCTGGTGGAGAAGAACGTGTCGCGCGTCGCGCTTAAGCTGAATCAGCCGCAGCCCTCCATTTCGGCCTCGCTGCGCAAACTGCGCGAACTGACCGGGGATCCGCTGCTGGTGCGCGGCGCACGCGGCATGGTGCCGACCCAGCACGGCGAAAGCCTGCTCAAGCCGGCCAAGCGCATCCTGGACGAGACGGAATCGCTGTTCGTGAAAAAGACGCCCTTCGTGGCGCAGGAAGAAGCGCGCACCTTCAACATCGCCGCGCCGGATTACCTGGACAGCCAGTTCCTGCCGAATGTAGTGGCCATGCTACGCCGCGGCTCGCCCAAGAGCCGGGTGGTGATCCACTCGATCGGCCCCGGCACCGACTACCTGCGGCTGCTGTCGGACGGCGACATGGACCTGGTCATCGCCAACTGGGACGAACCGCCGCAGCACCTGCACATTTCCAAGCTGTTCGAAGACCCGATCATCTGCGCCATGCACGCCGGCAGTCCTTACGCCAAGCGCACCGCCAGCGACGCGATGACGCTGGACGACTACCTCACCCTGCCCCACGTCGCACCGTCGCAAATGGTGCCGGGCTACGGCGGCGTGATTGATTCCTTCCTCGAGCGCCAGGGCCTGCGCCGCAATGTGGCGGTGGAATCGGCCTATTTCAGCCTGATCCCCTACATGCTGGCGCAGACCGACCTGGTGCTGACCACCGGACGCCAGTTCCTGCGCTTCTACGAGAATTCACTGCCGCTCAAGGTCTTCACCCCGCCGGTCAAGTTCCCGCCCATGCGTTTCTACCAGCTCTGGCACGAACGCGTGCACCAGGCCCCCGAACACAAATGGCTGCGCGACCAGGTCACCGCCGCCGCCAAGGCACTGTAAATGTCCACTTCGGGGTCAGGAACAAAAGTGGACATTTCCCTCAAAAAATGTCCACTTTTGTTCCTGACCCCGAAGTGGACATTTAATGGCGGGTATATAGTGGCGCTTATAGCGCTCCGCATTAGGCGGGATATGATCGACGGTCCATATTGAGATACCTGCGATGACGACCACTCTCCCTGAACTGAACGCCTGCGACCTGGCGGCCTTTGTTGACCAGCTGCGCGGCATTTATGAGCACTCGCCATGGATTCCCGAACGGGCGGCGGCCCGGCGCCCGTTTGCCTCGCTGGCGGCGCTGAAGCAGGCATTACAGGGCGTGGTGACCGGCGCAACCGAGGCCGAGCAGCTTGGCCTGATCCGCGCTCACCCCGAATTGGCCGGCAAAGCCGCCATTGCGGGAGAATTGACTGCCGAGTCGACCAGCGAGCAGGCCAAGTCGGGCCTGAACCTGTGCAGCGCGGAGGAATTCGCGACTCTTCACAAACTGAACGCTGACTACAACGCGAAGTTCGGCTTCCCCTTCATCCTCGCCGTCAAAGGCCCCACGGGACAGGGCTTGACGCGTGAAGCTGTCATCGCGACCTTCGCGCGGCGCCTGAAAAACCAGCGCGCCGATGAAATGGCGGAATGCCTGCGCCAGATCCATCGCATCGCGGAGATCCGCCTGAACGACCTGCTCGGCGTGAAGCTGGAGTTCGGCCCACAGATCATGCAATGGTCGGAAGACCTGGCGCAATGGAGTGACGACCAGGGCGCCCTCACCTGCGCCTACATGACCGATGCCCACCGCGCCACCGCCGCTCAACTGGCGGCCTGGATGCGCGAGGCAGGCATGCAGGTTGAGATCGACGCCGTCGGCAATGTGGTCGGCCGCTACCTCTCCGACGCACCAGGCGCAAAGACCATCCTCACCGGCTCGCATTACGACACCGTGCGCAACGGCGGCAAGTACGACGGCCGCCTCGGCATCCTGCTTCCGATCGCCATCGTACGCCACCTGCACGCCAAGGCCGAAAAACTACCCTTCAATTTCGAAGTGATCGGCTTTGCGGAAGAAGAAGGCGTGCGTTTCCGCAGCACTTTCCTTGGCAGTAATGCCATCACCGGCAACTTCGACTTGTCTCTGTTGGACGCGGTCGATGCCGACGGCATCACGATGCGCGACGCACTCGCCGCCGCAGGCCACGATCCCGCCGCCATTCCCGCTATCGCGCGGCGCCGCGAAGACATCGCGGCCTATGTCGAAGTCCACATCGAGCAAGGCCCGGTCTTGCTGGAGCGCGGCCTGCCGCTCGGCGTCGTGACCGCCATTGCGGGCAGCTCGCGCTTCCTGGTCGAGCTGCAAGGCGTGGCAAGCCACGCCGGCACCACGCCGATGCATATGCGGAAGGATGCGGCGGCGGCGGCGGCAGAAGTCGTTCTGCTGGTTGAGCAGCGCTGTGCGCAGGGGGAAGCACTGGTCGGCACGGTCGGCCAGCTCCAGGTGCAGGGCGGTTCCGTCAACGTGATTCCGGGCGCCTGCAAACTGTCGCTCGACATCCGCGCTGCCGACGATGCAGTACGCGAGGCTGCGGTGCGCGATGTGCTGGACGGCCTGGCGGCCATCTGTGCCCGCCGCAATATCGAATTCAAAGTGGAGAAGATCGTCGAAGCCAAAGCCGCACCATGCGCACCCTGGCTGATGCAGCAGCTAGGCGATGCGGTCGAGCGCAGCGGCCTGCCGCGCTTCGACCTGCTGTCCGGCGCCGGCCACGATGCGATGGCGATTGCCGCATTGACCGACGTGTGCATGCTGTTCACACGTTGCGGCAATGGCGGCATCAGCCACAATCCGCTCGAGACCATGACCGCCGACGATGCGGAAATCGCTGCGCAGGTACTGCTCGACTTCCTGCGCAGCTTCCAGCCGCAATAAAAGGACTAGCGTCGCAGCGCCGCGAGGATTTCCTCGTTGTGCTGGCCGACGGTGGGAATCGCATTCGGAGCCTCTGGAGTCCGGGTGCCGGAAAAGCGTGGGGCAGCCATGGCCTGCAAGACGCCGCCCTCGCGGGCGTAGGTCCCTCGCGCCTTCATGTGCGGATGTTGCGCCGCCTCCGACGGTGCCAGTACCGGAGCAAAGCACACGTCGCTCCCTTCCAGCAGCGCACACCACTCGTCGCGCGTGCGCATCGCAAACAGCTCCGCGAATGCGGCACGCTGCAGCGGCCATTGGCCGGCCGCGTGCTGCGCAGCGAATCGGCGGTCGGCGGACAGGCCCAGTTTTTCCAGCAGCAGCTTGTAGAACTTGCCTTCCAGCGCGCCAACCGTGATGTCGCGGCCATCCTTGCAGCGGTAGGTGTTGAACCAATGCGGCCCATCCAGCACGGAAGTGCCGCGCTGTTCGCGCATCACGCCTGTGGCGGTCAAGTCGAGCAGGAGGTTCATCAAGTGCGCCGAACCGTCGACGATGGCGGCATCGATCACCTGCCCCTTGCCGCCGCCGCGCGCATGCAGGATGGCGGAAACCAGGCCCAAGGCGAGATACAGCGCCCCGCCACCAAGGTCGCCCACCAGCGTTGGCGGTGCGACCGGCGGCGCTTCGCCGCTTCCAGCGTAATGCAGCGCGCCGGAGAGCGCGATGTAGTTGTTGTCATGCCCTGCCGCCTGCGCCAGCGGGCCGTCCTGGCCCCAGCCGGTCATGCGGCCATAGGCAAGACGCGGATTGCGCGCCAGACACACGTCCGGGCCGAGGCCAAGACGCTCCATTGCACCGGGCCGCATGCCCTCGATCAGGCCGTCGGCGTCTTCGATCAGTTGCAGGACGGTGTCGATAGCGCCGGGATCCTTGAGGTCCAGCGCCAATGAGCGCTTGCCCCGGCGCAGGATGCCGGCGGTTGGAATCTCCGCCGGGCCGGGACGTTCGACCACAATCACTTCCGCGCCCAGGTCCGCCAGCAGCATCCCGCAGAACGGTCCCGGGCCGATGCCCGCAATCTCGATAATCCTGACGCCGGACAGCACTCCCATCTCAACGCTCCGTGTAATAAGTGGCGCCAGTCGCCCCCATCGCCTTCAACTGGGCAGGCGGCGCAAAGCGGTCTCCGTGCGCGGCTGCCAGCCGTTCGCACTGCGCCACGAAAGCTGCCGTCCCGGCATGGTCGATCATACTCAAGGGGCCGCCACGGAAAGGCGGGAAGCCCCATGCGAGGATAGCACCGACATCTGCGTCACGCGCGGAACGCAGCACGCCCTCGTCCATGCAGCGTGCGGTTTCCACGGCTTGCACTACCGTCAGGCGTTCCACCACTGCTGCCACATCCGGCTGCACCGATGCACGCGGGAACAGCTCCGCCAGGCCGCTCCACAGCGACTTCTTACCGCTTTCCGGGTAATCGTAAAAGCCCTTGCCTGCCTTCTTGCCGATACGCCCCAGTTCCACCATGCGTGCCGCGACTTCATGGCCGGGACGTGCCTTGTATGCATCACCCAGGTCAAGGCGCGTCTGGCGGTCGATCTTCCAGATCAACTCCGACGACACTTCGTCCGTCAACGCCAGCGGACCGACCGGCATGCCTGCCTGCAGGCCGGCGTTTTCGATCAGCGCCGGCGCCACGCCTTCAGCCAGCAGCGCCAGGCCTTCCAGCACATACGTCGAGAACACACGGCTGGTGTAGAAGCCGCGCGAATCGTTGACCACAATCGGCGTCATGCCCAGCGCGCGCACCAGGTCCATCGACCGCGCCAACGTTGCTTCGGAAGTCTGCTTGCCGACGATGATTTCTACGATGGCCATGCGGTCCACCGGCGAGAAGAAATGCAGGCCGATGAAGTTGGCCGGACGTGTGCTCGCTTCCGCCAGGCCGCTGATCGGCAAGGTCGATGTGTTGGTCGCGAAGATTGCCTCCCCGCCCAGCACCGCCTCTGCGCGCCGAGTCACGTCGGCCTTGATGGCGCGGTCTTCGAACACCGCTTCCACCACCAACCCGGCGCCCGCGAGCAGGCTGAAATCGGTGGTCGGCGTGATCCGCGCCAGCAGCGCTTCGGCCTTGCCGGCCGTGACTTGCCCTCGCTGCTGCTGTTTCGCCAGCAGGCCCGCGGAATACGCCTTGCCGCGTTCTGCCGCTTCCTGCGCCGTATCGACCAGCATCACCTCGATGCCTGCCTTGGCGGCGACATAGGCGATACCGGCGCCCATCATGCCCGCGCCCAGGACGCCGATCTTGCTGTACTTCTGCTGCGGCACATCCTTCGGGCGCGCAGCGAGCTTGTTCGCCTCATTCATGCTGAAGAACAGCGTGCGGATCATGTTCTTCGCTTCCGGCGACAACACGGTTTGCACGAAATAGCGTGCTTCCGTCATCAAGCCGGTGTCGAGGTCTGTGATCAGGCCTTCGTACACGCACGACAGGATATTGCGCGGCGCCGGGTAATTGCCATAGGTCTTGGCGCGCAGCATGGCGTTGGCAGCCATGAATACCTGCTGCACCGCCGGCGACGACACCGCGCCACCAGGAATCTTGAAGCCCTTGGCATCCCACGGCTGATGCACACCGCCAGCGGAAATGGCGCTTTCCAGCCATGCGCGTGCCGCCGCGATTTCGCTGCCGGCAGGGACCACTTCATTCAGGATGCCCAACTCGCGTGCCGCCCCCGCAGGCAGGCGTTTTCCCTCCAACAGCAAAGGCAGCGATTTCTGGATGCCGACCAGGCGCGGCAAGCGCTGCGTGCCGCCGCCGCCCGGCAGCAGGCCAAGCGTCACTTCCGGCAAGCCGAAACGGGCTTTCGGGTTATCGGCCGCCACGCGGTAGTGGCCGCACAGCGCCACTTCCAGGCCGCCGCCGAGCGTCGTGCCGGGCAACGCCATCGCGACCGGCTTGCCGCAGGTCTCCAGCTTGCGCAGTGCCCGGTCGAGGCGCACAACACGTTCGAACAACGCCTCAGCGGTCTTTGCCGACAGCAGCCACTCAAGATCGCCGCCAGCGATGAAATCAGGCTTGGCGGACGTCATCAGCACGCCCTTCACAGCGGCATCACCAACCACGCGGTCTACCAGTTCGCACAATACTGCGCAGCTTTCCTCATTCAGCACATTCTGGCTGCGGCCCGGCATATTCCAGCTCAGGATGGCAATGCCTTGGGAATCCAGGCTGTAATCGATCATTGTCTGTCTCCCTCAAATGCGCTCGATGATGGTAGCGGTGCCCATGCCTGCGCCAACGCACAGCGTGGCCAGGCCGGTCTGCAGGTTGCGGCGCTCCAGCTCGTCGAGCAGGATGCCGAGGATCATGGCGCCGGTCGCGCCCAGCGGATGGCCCATGGCGATGGCGCCGCCGTTCACATTCATCTTCTCGTGCGGCACGTTCATCACTTCCATGAAGCGCAGCACCACGGAGGCAAAGGCTTCGTTCAGTTCATACAGGTCGATATCCGCCGCTTTCATGCCTGCGCGTTTCAGCGCCTTCTCTGCGGCATAGCTCGGGCCGGTCAGCATGATGGAAGGCTCGCTGCCGATGGAAGCGAAGGAGCGAATCCGGGCGCGCGGCTTCAGGCCGGCGCGCTCACCCGCCTCACGGGTGCCGATCAGCACCGCAGCGGCGCCATCGACGATGCCCGAGCTGTTGCCGGCGTGGTGCACGTGCTGCATCTGTTCGATTTGGGGATAGCGTTGCGTGATGACCGCATCGAAGCCGAAGTTGGCGCCCATCTCGGCGAACGATGCCTTCAGCGCGCCGAGCGATTCGACCGTGGTCTCGGGGCGCACAAGTTCATCGCGCGCCAGCATGGTCAAGCCGTTGCGGTCCACCACCGGCACCACGGAGCGCCCAAAGCGCCCTTCCTGCCAGGCGCTGTGTGCACGTTGCTGCGACTCGACCGCGTAAGCGTCAACATCGCGGCGGCTGTAGCCCCAGATGGTCGCAATCGCATCGGCCGAAATCCCTTGCGGGACGAAGTACGAATCGAACGCGCTGTGCGGATCGACCGGCCAGGCGCCGCCCGAAGAGCCCATCGACACGCGCGACATGGATTCCACACCGCCGCCGACCACCATGTCGGACTGGCCGGACATGACCTGCGCCGCAGCCATATTGCAGGCCTCCAGGCCGGAGGCGCAGAAGCGATTGATCTGCACACCGGCGACCGATTCCGCATAGCCAGCCGCCAATGCCGCCACACGGCCGATGCAGGCGCCCTGTTCGCCGACCGGCTCCACGCAGCCAAGCACCACATCGTCGATGATCGCGCTGTCGAAGCTGTTGCGGCTGACCAGCGCACGCAGCGCGGTCTCGGCCAGGCGCAGCGGCGTTACACCATGCAGCGAACCGTCTTTCTTGCCTTTGCCGCGCGGCGTGCGCACGGCGTCAAAGATATAAGCTTCCAAGCTGGTCTCCTTACAGCGTGCGGCTGATCAGTTCTTTCATGATTTCATTGGTGCCGCCGTACACGCGCTGCACGCGTGCGTCGGCCCAGGCGCGGGTGATCGGGTATTCCCACATATAACCATAGCCGCCGTGCAGCTGCACGCACTTGTCCAGCACGCGGAACTGCATCTCGGTGGTCCAGTACTTGGCCATCGACGCTGTCGCGGCATCCAGCTTGTCGTCGATCAGCAGTTCCATGCAACGGTCAACGAACACGCGGCACATCTGCACCTCGGTCTTGATCTCGGCCAGCGTGTGGGCGATGGTCTGGAATTCAGCGATGGGGCGCTTGAAGGCTTTGCGGTCGCGCGTGTATTGCACAGTCCATTCCAGGCCCGATTCGGCGGCTTGCACGGCCATGATGGCAATCTGCATGCGCTCCCATGGCAGTTCCTGCATCAGGTACTTGAAGCCAGCGCCCTCTTCGCCCAGCAGGTTTTTCGCCGGCACGCGAACGTTCTCGAAGAAGAGTTCGGAAGTGTCCTGCGCCTTCATGCCGGCCTTCTTCAGGCGCTTGCCTTTACTGAAGCCTTCCATCGACGTGTCGACCACGAACAGGCTGATGCCCTTGGCGCCTGCGGTCGGATCGGTCTTGGCGACCACGATCACGCAGTCGGCATTCCAGCCGTTGGTGATGAAGGTCTTGGAGCCGTTCATGATGTAGTGGTCGCCGTCGCGGATGGCGGTAGTGGCCACACCTTGCAGGTCGGATCCGGTGCCTGGCTCGGTCATTGCGATGGCGCCGATCATTTCGCCGGTGGCCAGCTTGGGAATGTAATGCGACTTGAGGTACTCACTGCCGTAGTGCAGGATGTACGGTGCCACGATCTCCGAATGCAGCATGAAGCCGGGGCCGGAAGCGCCGACGCGCGCCTGTTCTTCGATCAGCACCATGCTGTAGCGGCGGTCCACGCCCACGCCGCCGTACTGCTCTGGCATGGTGGGGCAGAGGAAGCCCGCTGCGCCGGCCTTCTGCCAGGCATCGCGATCCACATAGCCCTGCTCTTCCCAGCGTTCGTGGTGCGGGGCGATTTCAGTTTCCATGAAGCGGCGCGCGGATTCGCGCAGCATGTCGTGCTCTTCGTTGAATAAGGTGCGAGGGATCATCAGGCAAGGTCTCCGTTGATGTTATAGGTCAGTTGACCGAAATAGTATCGGTCAGTTGACCTATTTGTCAATCGACGGGATAATTCGGCTCTTATGAAGAAAAAGTCAGACACGCCCCTGCAGGCAAAGGAATCCAACACCACCACCAAAGGGTTTGAGCGCGCCAGCGCGATCCTGGAAGCAGCACGCCTGTTGCTGGCGCACGACGGTTATGCGGCGCTGGCCATGCGCAGCGTGGCGCAGCAAGTGGGGGTAAGCCTGTCGACCGTGCAGCACTACTACCCGAGCCGCGACGCGCTGATTGAAGCGCTGCTGGAGCAGACTTTCGCCCGCTACCAGGCCGGCATCGACGAACGTGTTGCCGCTGCCGGCACGGGCCCGCGCGTGGAGTTGTTCGAATCGATCATCGATTACTTCCTGGCCGACTTGCGCGACCAGGTGTCGAGCGGCCTGTTCTTCGAGATCGCCGCGCTGGCCAACCGCCATCCAGTCGCCACCAAACTGTTCGACACCATGATGACGCGCGCCCGCAGGACACTGCGCAACCTGATCCACGAAATCGATCCGGCGCTGTCGATGCAGCAATGCGAGATCCGCGGCACGCTGATCGTGGCGCAGATGCTGGGCACCATGCTGTTCATCTCCGAAACCCGCCCCCAGCACAAAGAGCTGGAAGACCTGGCGCACGAAGCCACCGTCGCCATCACCCGCATTGCATTCGGCCGCTAAACGCCAACCTGGCGCATTGCACTACCAGCTCCTGCGGTAGCCAAGCTGGATCCCGTGTGGAAGGATCGACAGCGTGAATGATTGATTACGTTGGTGGGTGTAGTAGCCGATTGCAGTACCAAGCGCAATGCCGGCGACAACATCGGATTGCCAATGGCCGCGCGTCTTCATGCGGGCGATCCCGTCATAGAGTGGCAGGGCCGCCAAAGCATAGACCCAAGGCCGTTCCTCGCCATATTCGAGAATGAATGGCGTCACCGCAGCAGCAAACGCCGCCGCTTCTCCGCTTGGGAAACTGCGGTCGCGCGAGCTGCCAAACCACTGGTTTGGATCGTCTGTGCTATTCGGACGCTTGCGGCGAAACGTGCGCTTCAATATTTCGCTGCTGCCAGCGGTAAGGAGCATGGCGTCGACGGCTTGCCAGTCTGTGCGCCCCAGGCGGGTGTCGCCGCCTTCCCACAAACCGAGTCCGATTACGCCGACGACCAGGCCACCCATCATGATGTGCTGCTGGCTGCGGCCCCATATGCCGTCATTGTCGACATTGAGCCTGTGGTCGATACCGAAGGGACCATCGCCGGCACGAGCAACGGGCAATGCAAAGGCACAGGCGAGTACACCACCGCGGACAAGGCGGCTAAGGGAGAAAGCGCACATTTTCGGGCTCCCATCGCTAGGGATGTTCCCTAACGATAGGCCCACTCGCGTTAGCTCAGCGTCAAATCGGCGTTAAACTTTCATCGAGAGCAGCGTCCTTTGCGGCCGGCCCGAGCTACGCTCACACGACGCCGGCACGTTCCAGCATGGCGTGCAGCAGCACGTTGCACCCGGCTTCGAGGTGCTCTTTCTTGGCGTCTTCGATTTCGTTGTGGCTGATGCCGTCCTTGCAGGGAACGAAGATCATGCCTGCCGGCGCAACGCGGGCGGCGTAGATGGCGTCGTGGCCGGCGCCGGAGACGACGTCCATCGTCGAGTAGCCCAGCTTTTCCGTCGCCTTGCGCACGGCGCCCACGCAGTCGGGGTGGAACGGGCATGGCGGATAGTAGGACACGCGCTCGATCTTCACCGGCAGCCCTGTTTCGGCGGAAGTCTTGTCGATGAAGGCCAGCATGTCTTCATGCATCTTGTTCAGCAGCTCGTCATTCACATTGCGCAGGTCGATACTGAATTTGACCTGGCCGGGGATCACGTTGCGGCTGTTGGGGAAGACCTGCATCATGCCGACAGTGCCGCGCCCATAAGGAGGATAGCGGTTGGCGATGGCGACCACCTCGGGAATAATCTGCGCCGCGACCTGCATCGCGTCTTTACGCAGGTGCATCGGCGTCGGTCCGGCGTGGGCTTCCATGCCGGTCACGGTGCAGTCGTACCACGAGAGGCCCATCACGGCAGGCACGACGCCGATCACCTTGTCGGCGTCTTCCAGCACCGGACCCTGCTCGATGTGCGTCTCGAAGTAGGCGCCGATCGGATGCTGGCCAGGTACCTGGTCGCCTTTGTAGCCGATGCGCTCCAGTTCTTCGCCAACCGTTTTGCCCTCGGTGTCCCTGGCTGCGTAGGCGTGTTCCAGGGTGAAGGCGCCACAGAACACGCCGGAGCCCATCATCACTGGCACGAAGCGCGAGCCTTCCTCATTGGTCCAGAAGGCGACTTCGATCGGTGCGCGGGTCTTGATGCCTTTGTCGTTCAGGGTGCGAACGACTTCCAGTCCAGCCAGCACGCCATAGTTGCCATCGAACTTGCCGCCGGTGGGCTGGGTGTCGATATGGCTGCCGGTCATGATCGGCGGCAGCGTGTTGTCCTCGCCATCGCGGCGCATGAAGACGTTGCCAATCTGGTCGATTGTGATCGACAGCCCGGCGTTGCGCGCCCAGCTTGTGACCAGGTCCCGGCCCTGCTTGTCGAGGTCCGTCAGGGTCAGGCGCTTGACGCCGCCTTTCGGCGTGGCGCCAATCTTGGCCAGCTCCATCAGCGAATCCCACAGGCGGTCGCTGTTAATCCGTAGATCGCTCATGATGCACTCCTTAGCGCGCCGTCACTGGCGCAAACGCAGGACGGTCGACGTGGCGCCCGGCGCCTTCAACTGCCCGCAAATCTCCACGATGGAATACAACTTTGCCAGCTGCCACCGTGGTGCTCGGAATCCCTTTGACTGTACGTCCTTCGAAGACATTGAAGCCGCCCTTTGCAAACTGGGTCTTGGCCGAAATCGTGCGGGTACCCTCCGGGTCCCACACAACGATATCCGCATCCGAGCCGGCCGCAATCAGGCCTTTGCGCGGATAAATGTTGAAGATCTGCGCAGCGTTGGCCGACGTCACGCGCACGAATTCGGATGGCGTGAGCTTGCCGCTGTTGACGCCTTCATCCCAAATCACGGCCATACGGTCTTCCACACCACCGCAACCGTTGGGGATCTTGGTGAAGTCATTGCGGCCAGCCGCTTTCTGCTCGGCGCAGAAGGTGCAGTGATCGGTGGCCGTGGTGTGCAGGTTCCCGCCCTGCAGGCCTTGCCACAGCGCTTTCTGGTGCTCGCGGCTGCGGAACGGCGGGCTCATGACATGGCCTGCCGCAAATTCGAAGTCGGGATGGTCATACACGCTGTCGTCCACGATCAGGTGGCCCGCCAATGCTTCTCCATACACACGCTGGCCGGCAGCACGAGCGCGGGTAATGGCGTCCAGCGATTCCTTGCAGGATACGTGCACAATGTACAGCGGTGTGTTCAGCACATTGGCGATGGCAATGGCGCGGTTGGCAGCTTCCGCCTCAACGGCCGGTGGGCGCGATAGCGGGTGTGCTTTCGGGCCCGTGATTCCCTGGCGCAGCAGGTCCTGCTGCAATTGATATACCAGCTCGCCATTCTCGGCGTGCACAGTGGGGATCGCACCGAGCTCCAGCGCGCGACGGAAGCTTTTCACCAGCGTTTCATCGTCCGCCATGATGGCGTTCTTGTACGCCATGAAGTGCTTGAAACTGTTCACGCCATGACTGCGTACCAGCGTGCCCATCTCCTCATGCACCTTGTCCGACCACCAGGTGATCGCCACGTGAAAGGTGTAATCGCCGGCAGCCTTCTCGGCCCAGCCGCGCCACTGGTGGTAGGCGTCGAGCAAAGGCTGCTGCGGATTCGGAATGACGAAGTCGATGATGGTGGTGTTGCCGCCAGCGAGTCCGGCTGCGGTGCCAGTGAAAAAGTCGTCCTGCGTAACAGTCCCCATGAAAGGCAAGTTCATATGCGTGTGCGGGTCGATCCCGCCCGGCATCACGTACTGGCCGCCGGCGTCGATCACTTCCGCTCCGGCCGGAGCCGCAAGCGCCGGACCGACAGCGACGATCTTGTCGCCCTCGCACAGCACATCGGCGCGGAAAGCACGGTCCGCGTTGACTACAGTACCGCCACGAATCAAGGTTGCCATCTTTACGCTTTCTCCGGAAGTGGAGGCTGGACGGAACGCGCCGCCCGGCCCTTCATCAAGATGCCGTACACCAGCGCCGCGATCGCGATGCCGACGAACCATGCATAGGTATAAATCAGCTTGAAGCCCTCGCCGACATCGCCAAATGACGCCGGGAAGGCGGCATTCAGGAAGCCCGGCACATTGGGCGCCACGCCAAATGCGAAGGCCAGCAGCGCGGCGGAGTTCCAGCCGTTGGTGTAACTGTATTCACCGTTGTCGACGTACAGCGCGCCGACATTCAGTTCCGTCTTGCGAATCAGGTAGTAGTCGACGATCAGCACGCCCGCAATCGGCCCAAGTAACGCGGAGTAGCCGATCAGCCAGGTGAAGATGTAGCCCTGCGTGGTCTCCAGCAGCTTCCAGGGCATCATCGCCAGCGCAATGCCGGCCGTAATGTAGCCGCCGGTGCGGAAGGAGATATGCTTCGGCGCCAGTGCGGAAAAGTCATACGCCGGGCCGACCAGGTTGGCCGCCAGGTTGACCGAAATCGTGTCGATCAGCAGGACCACCAACGCCACCAGCACAGCCACGCCAGTCATGCGGCTGGCCAGGTCGACCGGATCCCAGATCGCTTTGCCGTAAAGGACGACTGTGGCGGAGGTAACGATTACTGCCAGCGCGGCCAGCAGCCCCATAGGAACAGGCAGGCCGACCGACTGGCCCAGCACCTGGTCGCGCTGTGTTTTCGCGAAGCGGGTAAAGTCCGGGATATTCAACGCCAGCGTGGCCCAGAAGCCGATCATCGCCGTCAGCGAAGGCCAGAACGTTGGCCAGAACTGGCCCGCCTTCTTGCCGCCTTCCACGAATTGCGATGGTTGCTCCAGCAAGGTGCCGAAACCACCCGCCTTCTGGTACACCCAGCCGAGCAGCACGAAGCAGATGATGATCTTCAACGGTGCGGTATAGGTTTCCAGTTTGCGGATCGCATCCATCCCATGCACGATGTACCAGAACTGGATCGCCCAGAATGCGACAAAGCAAAGCAGCTGCGCGCCGTTGATGCCAAGCCCGCCGATCTTCGCGCCACCGATCTCGCCCCCCATCATCACGCCAAGCAGCGTATAAATCATCTGCCCGCCAAACCAGGTCTGGATGCCGTACCAGCCGCAGGCGACAATGGCCCGCATCAGCGCCGGCAAGCGTGCGCCGGTGGTGCCGAATGAGGCCCGCGCCAGCACCGCATACGGAATGCCGTACTTGGTGCCGGCATGGCCGATCAGCAGCATCGGCAACAGCACGATGGTATTGGCGAGGAAAACGGTAAGAACAGCCTGTCCCGCCGACATGCCCCCTTCGATCAGGCTGGCCGCCAGCGTGTAGGCAGGGATGCACATGACCATCCCAACCCAGAGTGCAGCGAAGTGATACCAGCGCCAGGTGCGCTGCGATTCATTGGTCGGGGCCAGGTCTTCGTTCCACAGCTGGGAGTTGTCGCTCATGCAGTCTCCTT
>Ga0209130_1000320_pt1 | contig 56333 bp, 56 predicted proteins | sample AraplaMF_Cvi_mLB_FD_184264 | JGI IMG/M metagenome (GOLD analysis project Ga0209130, IMG submission 184264) | Arabidopsis root microbial communities from the University of North Carolina, USA - plate scrape MF_Cvi_mLB (SPAdes) (version 2) | ecosystem: Host-associated > Plants > Roots > Endosphere... | reverse complement strand
TTAGAAAAATTGATTCCAGTATATTTTTTGCATATAATTTTCTTATTACGAAAAAAAGGAAGTGTATTATATGGTTGATATCTTTAGCAGATTCCTTGAGGTAACGAATAATATTTTATGGTCATATATTCTTATTGCAATGTTAATCGGCTTCGGTCTTTATTTTTCCTTTAAATTGAAGTTTGTCCAAATTACGCATTTCAGTGAGATGGTCAGTTTAATTAGTAAAGGATTCAATCGAAAAGAAAAGAAAAAAGATAGCATCTCTCCATTCCAAGCATTTTGCTTAAGTGCAGCAGCTCGTATTGGGATCGGGAACTTAGCTGGTGTAGCATTAGCCATTTCAATGGGTGGACCCGGCGCAATATTTTGGATGTGGTTTATCGCCATTATCGGTGCAGCTACTAGTTTTGTAGAATGTACTCTCGCACAAATTTATAAAGTAAAAGATGGAAACAGATTCCGTGGCGGCCCAGCATATTACATGGAAAAAGGATTAAACAAACGCTGGATGGGTGTCTGGTTTTCACTTCTCATTACAGTTGCGTACGGATTAATTTTCAATTCAGTACAAGCAAATACAGTAACAATAGCGTTTGAAAATGCTTTTGGACTAGAGCGAACGATCGTAGGAGCTCTATTAGCTTTATTAGTTGCAGTTATTATTTTTGGCGGTATTAAGAGCATTTCACGTATTACAGAAATGATCGTTCCTCCAATGGCAATTGTTTATATTGGTGTGGCTATTTTTGTCGTTATTAACAACTTCAATATGTTACCAAGCATTTTCATGGAAATATTTAACGGTGCATTCGGTTTAGATCAAGCCATCGCTGGTGGTATTGGAGCAGCAATCAAGTTCGGAATTCAGCGCGGTTTATTCGCGACAGAAGCAGGTATGGGTAGCTCTCCTAACGCAGCTGCAACATCAAATGTATCTCACCCTGTAAAACAAGGACTTGTTCAAGCATTAGGTGTTTTCGTAGATACATTCTTAGTATGTACATCAACAGCATTTATCGTATTATGTTCTGGACTTTACAAAGGATCAAATTTACAAGGAATTGAATTAACACAACAAGCATTAAGTTCACAAATTGGACCGTGGGCAAGTACTTTCTTAGCGATTATTATTTTCCTATTCGCTTTCAGTTCTTTACTAGGAAACTACTATTATGGTGAAACAAATATCGCATTCATTAAAGAAAGCAAAACATGGTTACTGATTTATCGTGTTGCAGTTGTCGGAATGGTGTTCTTCGGATCTATCGCTGCCCTTCAAACGGTTTGGAGTTTAGCTGATTTCTTTATGGGACTAATGGTATTTACAAACTTAATTGCCATCTCATTCCTTAGCAAGTTCGCCTATGCGGCATTAGTAGACTATATAAAGCAAAAGAAACAAGGAAAAGATCCTGTTTTCATTGCAAGTTCTATCCCTGACTTAAAGAATACAGAGTGCTGGGATGGACAGGATTCAGTAGAAAAACAACAGGCTGTATAACAACTAAAAGCGGAGGTGACTTGCTCAGAACAGGAAGGCGCGAAATGACCGACTGTTCTAGTCACCAGAGCTGGATATCAATAAAAATCCCTATTACTTCAAAGTAATAGGGATTTTTATTTACAACAGTTCATAATTTGTTCAAATTAATTCCAGCAAAAGGCTTGATTTATACAAATTACTAGATTATAATAATTATAAATTAGTAATTGATATAACATAACCACTCAAAAGGAGATTGCTCATAATGAACAAACAAGTAATCGAAGTATTAAACAAACAAGTAGCAAACTGGAGCGTTTTATTTACAAAACTACACAACTTCCATTGGTACGTAAAAGGGCCTCAATTCTTCACATTACACGAGAAATTCGAAGAGCTTTATACAGAATCAGCTACTCACATCGATGAAATTGCAGAACGCATTTTAGCAATTGGCGGCAAACCAGTAGCAACAATGAAAGAATACTTAGAACTATCTTCCATTCAAGAAGCAGCTTACGGAGAAACTGCAGAAGGGATGGTCGAAGCAATCATGAAAGACTACGAAATGATGCTAGTCGAACTAAAAAAAGGCATGGAAATCGCTCAAGAATCTGACGACGAAATGACATCTGACCTACTACTAGGCATCTACACAGAACTAGAAAAACACGCTTGGATGCTACGTGCGTTCTTGAATCAATAATATATTTAAAAGCGGAAGCGGCTCGTTCAGAGTCGCTTTTTTTCTATGGAGTGGTCGTGTATGCTGGTACATGAAATTTATATCAGCGATTTTTCAATTATATCGACCGCAACTCGAATTATATCAGCGATTTTTTCATTATATCGACCGTTTCATCAAATATATCAGCGATTTTTCCAATATATCGACTTACCGACAAATCACGACAATATTAGCGCGCCCTTTTCCTACTTTTATCAATATATTACAATCTCTTTTATGTTAAAATATAGGAAACACCCTTTTATAAAATAGATCCAAAAAGCTTTTCCAAATTCATCATTTACTACTTAAATGGCGGGAGTGGTTCAGTTGAAAGACTACTTAATTAGAGCATTTTTTGCGTTAATAACAGTTGGGATTGTCTTACTTATAGCTAATATTTTCAATATACGTATCGAGGTTAAAGACTATGCTTTCCTCGTTGTTGTAGCAATTGGTGGCGGCTGGGGTGGCTGGTACCTGTATAAAAAACAAAGTAATCAAAGTGATAAAGGCATTCCAAAGTAATACGGAATGCCTTCTTTTATTGCCGTCTATAATAAATAATAAAATTCAAACCGCTAATACAGCCAATCGCAATAAACATATTAAAACTCTGCACATCTCCGCCTAAATTATACTCATCAACGATAAACCCAGACATAAACAACGTTATCGCAGAAACACCTATACACAATATCGAAATAAACCAAAGCGAAAACTCATTAATCAGCTCTTTCTTCTGTGTTGAAACAATTAGCATAACAAGAATAGATGCTGCCAATATACTTTTAAAAACAGGACGTAAATACACAAACTCCTCCATCTGTTTCTCCTTTTCCAAAAACATTATATCTCAACATTAATATATTTAACTAAATTAAAAACACATGCCTTTTCAAGATAAAATGACATGTGTTTCCAAAAATCTCTATACAATTGTATTATGATAGCTGCTTCCACTTCGTCCCCAAAACAGGACGCTCGTAATTTTGGATTTCATGAATTAGTTTATCTGCCGTCTCAGCGGAAACAATTAACTCTTTATTCGATGGATTCATAAAGCCTTCTTCTGCTGCACGTTCAACCATTTGCAAAATTGGTCCGTAAAAGTCTTTTATGTTCAATAAACCAACCGGCTTATTATGTATACCAATTTGTGACCAACATACTACCTCAAATAGCTCTTCAAACGTTCCATATCCGCCTGGTAATGCAATAAAAGCATCCGCAAGCTCTGCCATTTTCGCTTTACGTTCGTGCATCGTTTCTACTTCAATTAGTTCTGTTAATCCTGTATGAACAATTTCTCCTCGGAATAGACCGCGCGGCATAACACCTGTTACACGTCCACCTAAACGAAGAACTTCATTTGCTACTTCTCCCATTAATCCAACACATGAACCACCGTATACAAGCTCATAGTCGTTCTCAACAAACATTTTCCCTAACTGGATTGCCTGCTCTTTAAATTCTGGTCTCTCCCCTAAATTGGAACCTGCAAACACACAAATCTTTCTCATTCCTACACCCCGAAACTATATATTGTTATGATACAATGAACATTGTACAACATATTGAAGGGATGAGGAAGAAATGGATATCGTTGCATTTCAAAGATGGGTTGAGGAATTTTACGAAAAACGAAGCTGGTCACAGTATAATGCCTTTATTCGCTTAAATTTCTTAACTGAAGAAGTTGGGGAAGTTTCACGCGTTGTTCGCGCTATTGAAATCGGCCGCGATCGTCCTGATGAAGATACGAAAACAGAAGAAGAGCTAAAACAAGAACTAAAAGAAGAACTTGGTGATGTACTATCTAATCTTATTATTCTTTCGCAAAAATATGACTTGGATTTACAAGACATTATGGACACACACGTCACAAAGCTTTCGAAAAGGTTCGAAGCATCCAAATGAGAATATTATCAATTATGATATAATATTCTTGTCACAATAATAAGGGGGATTTTATGTTATCTAAAAAATTGCACGACGCATTAAATGAACAAATGAACTTTGAATTTTACTCTGCCCACGCTTATATGGCAATGGCTGCTTACTGTACAGCTGAGAGCTATGATGGATTCGCTAACTTTTTCCTTGTACAAGCTGAAGAAGAGCGTTTCCACGCAATGAAGCTTTACAACTACATTAATGACCGCGGTGAGCGCGCTATTATTACTGGATTCGATAATCCGAATAATGAATATGAATCTGTATTGAACGCTTTTGAAGTAGCACTTGAGCACGAGCGTGAAGTAACGAAACGTATTTATCACTTATCTGATATCGCTTGGGATGAGCGGGAGCATGCAACGATTACATTCTTAAAATGGTTCGTTGATGAGCAAGTAGAAGAAGAAGCTTCATTCGATAGCATCATTCAAAAATTAAAACGTATTACAAGCGATTCAAACGCACTATTTATGCTAGATGCTGAATTAGAGAAACGTACATTTACGCCTCCAGCTGAGTAATATTTTAATCACCTTAATGAATGTATTAAGGTGATTTTTTTATTTGCTTTCTATCTTAAAATCACCTTAAATTTCCTCACATTTGACATAGAATCAGTTAGAAAATGGTATTATTTTCAATATAAAACAATATGCGAGGAGAGAAAAAATGAATCAACGTGTAGAAGCTGTTGATGCAATTCGTGGTTTCGCTTTATTTGGCATTTTACTTGTTAATATGACATTAATTCAATTCGGGTTATTCGCTAATGAAAAACCCACTTATATTTTCGGAAAACTTGATGAAAGTGCTAATTGGTTTATTCAATTTTTCGGCACACAGAATTTTATTTCCCTATTCTCTTTTTTATTTGGGCTTAGCATTGTTTTGTTACAAAAAAGTATTATCGCAAAAGGAAAAAAGTTTTTCCCTACATATATAAGGCGTATTAGCATTCTTTTACTACTAGGTTTCATTCACGGCACCTTTGTTTGGTCCGGAGATATTTTATTTGCATACGGGCTTATCGGGATTTTCTTAATGATGTTTATAAATAGAAAACCAAAAACATTATTGATTTGGGCAACTGTTCTACTCGCACTCATTACACTTATGTCTTATCAAACTGATCCAAATACAAATATTAATGATTTTGCTCTTTATATTGAAAAAGAGCATAAAGTTCATGAAACTGGAAGCTATATGGATCATGTCAACTTTAGATTAACTGAAAATCCTTTCGAGTATATTGGGATTAACGGTTTCTTCGGACTAGTTTTCATATCAATTTTCGCAATAATTTTTATGTCCCCACTTTTCTTACTCGGAATGTATGTAGGAAAAAAGGGCTGGCTATTTGAGATTGATAAACACATATCTTCTATCAAAAAGATTTGGCTTATCACTGGTATTTTCTCTTTTACAATTAAAATCTTAGCCATGTTCGTAAAGCATCCAATTTTAATTATGTTACAAGATAGCCTTACATCAGTAACCATGACATTCTTTTACGGAAGCACAATTATTTTATTATTCCATTACAAAAAAGCATCGCGCTTACTAACATATATGGCGAATATGGGGAAAATGTCGGTTAGTAATTACTTAGCTCAATCCATTATCGCAACAACAATTTTTTACGCTTATGGCTTTGGCTTATTCGGTAAAATCGGATACTTCTTCGGTATTCTTTTAACCATCGGAATTTATACGATTCAACTATTGGTTAGCACATATTGGCTACGGAAATATCGAATGGGGCCTGTTGAATATGTATGGAGACTGGGAACTTATTTAGAGAGACCACGATTTAAAAGAAGTTTGGATAAAGCAAGTTAAACAAAAAAGCAATGAGCCCATACGCTCATTGCTTTTCTTAATTTATTAAAGCATAACCCCAACGATAATCGCTGATAATATACTTACTAACGTTGCACCGTATACAAGTTTTAGTCCGAATGATGATACAACGTTTGCTTGTTTGCCATCGATACTCTTCGTTGCACCTGCGATAATTCCGATAGATGAGAAGTTCGCGAATGATACAAGGAAGATTGATAAAATACCTACTGTACGAGTTGATAACTCACCAGCTACTTTTCCTAAATCAAGCATCGCAACAAATTCGTTTGTTACTAATTTCGTTGCCATAATTTGTCCTGCTTGTAGCATCTCTGATGTTGGAATACCCATTACGAATGCTAATGGTGAGAAGATATATCCTAAAATACTTTGGAATGTGATTCCGAAAATTGAATCGAATACACCGTTAATTGCTGTAATTAATGCTACGAAACCAATTAACATCGCCGCTACTGTTACAGCGATAGAGAAACCAAGCATAATATATTCGCCTAACATTTCAAAGAATGTTTGTTTCTTGTCTTCTTGTAATTCTAAAATATCGTCTTCTTCTTTTACGTCATATGGATTGATAATATGAACGATAATGAATCCACTAAATAAGTTTAATACAAGTGCTGTTACTACATATTTGGGATCAATCATTTTCATATAAGAACCGACGATTGACATCGATACTGTTGACATTGAAGATGCACAAAGTGTGTATAAACGATTTTTCGGTAATTTGCTTAATTGATCTTTTACTGTAATAAATACTTCACCTTGACCAACAATTGCAGCTGCTACTGCGTTATATGATTCTAGTTTTCCTAAACCGTTAATTTTACTTAATACGAAACCGACTGCACGAATGATAATCGGTAAAACTTTAATATGTTGCAGGATCCCGATTAATACTGCTAAGAAAATAATCGGTAATAATACTGTTAAGAAGAATGGTGCTTGTCCATCGTTCGCTAAACCACCAAATACGAAATTAACCCCAGCTTCCGCAAATTTTAAAATAGCGCCAAACCCATCTGCAATCCCTTTTACTAATACAAATCCGACCTTTGTATTTAGTAAGAAATACGCAAGTACCAATTGAATTACAAGCATAAGTGCAATTGGCTTATATTTAATTTTCTTACGATCTGAACTTATAAGGAAACCTAGTACAAACACTACAAGTAAACCGACTAGAAACATTACTATTTTCATATGTGAATCCTCCACTTCTCTCACGAGTTATTGGTCGTATAACGTATAACGAATGACGTCTGACCATTGATGTTAAAAAAATTTAAAACCCCTAAATATTATTCAACTGTCATCTAAAATCAGTAAGCGTTTACATAAATTGCAATTTATAAAAGGTAGCCTCTTCTCTCCTACCATACTTGAAAGTCTGAAATTGATACCACCTACAAATCAAATTGTAAGCGTTATCTAGGCGAAATGCAATATAAATTTTAAAAGATTTTTATATGTTAATATATTCCTAATTAATTGGTTTTTTCATGTAAATTTACCATAAAAAATAGCCCTAGCTACGAGCTAGGACCATCTTTTTTTATAACATAACACCAACGATAATCGCCGATAAAAGACTTACTAATGTCGCACCGTATACAAGTCGTAATCCGAATGATGAAACAACGTTTGATTGGTTTTCATCGATCCCTTTCGTTGCACCTGCGATAATTCCGATAGACGAGAAGTTCGCAAATGATACAAGGAATACAGAAAGAATACCAACTGTACGAGCTGATAAATCACCAGCTACTTTTCCTAGATCAAGCATCGCAACAAATTCGTTCGATACTAATTTCGTTGCCATAATTTGTCCTGCTGTTACCATTTCTGATTGTGGGATTCCCATTACGAATGCTAATGGTGAGAAAATATATCCTAAAATAGCTTGGAATGTAATACCGAACACTGAATCAAACAAGCTATTAATTGCTGTAATTAATGCTACGAAACCAAGTAACATTGCTGCTACTGTAACTGCAATCGTGAAACCAAGCATAATATATTCGCTTAACATTTCAAAGAATGATTGCTTTTTCTTATTTTCTAACTGTAATGTATCTTCTTCTTCTGTAATATCGTATGGATTAATAATATGAATAATAATGAAACCACTAAATAAATTTAATACAAGTGCTGTTACTACATATTTCGGTTCAATCATCTTCATATAAGAACCAACGATCGACATCGATACTGTCGACATGGAAGATGCACATAGTGTATATAAACGATGTTTTGGGATTTTACTTAACTGATCTTTTACAGTAATAAATACCTCTGCTTGTCCAACAATTGCAGCCGCTACTGCATTATATGATTCTAATTTTCCTAAACCATTTACTTTACTTAACAAAGTACCAATAGCACGAATAAATATCGGTAAAATTTTAAAGTGTTGCAGAATTCCAATTAAAACGGCAAAGAATACGATTGGTAATAAAGCTGTTAAGAAGAAAGAAACCTCTCCTTTATTAACAAGACCACCAAATACGAAAACGATTCCAGATTCCGCATATCCAAGAAGTGCTCCAAATCCATCTGAAATTCCTTTTACTAAAATATAACCAATTGGCGTATTTAATAAGAAATACGTTAACGCTAGCTGAATAACAAGCATAATCGCGATTGGTTTATACTTAATCTTCTTACGATCAGAACTTATAAGAAAACCGAGTGCGAATACAACAAGTAATCCTACAAGAAACATAACAAACTTCATTAATAAAATCCTCCATTTAACTCTTCATTAACGTTGAACGTCTGACCATTTGAAATGAGAAATAATCCGAACTTTCCACTCCTCCTTAAAAACCATCAATCGGATATGAAAAACCATAAAATCTCTTGTTTCAAAGGCATTTTCCATTCTAACATAAATCCTAAATCATATCCGCATTTTTCTAAAAAAAATTACATTTTATTATAAAACCTACATTAATGTTCGTCTTTTGCCTCTTCTCCTAGTTTATTACTACAAAAAAACGAGCATCAAATTTCTCTGATGCTCGTTCCATCTTTTATTATACAACTTTTTCTTTGTCTGCTACTGCTGGCTTGTCCCAGCACTCTGTATTGTTTAAACCTGGAATAGACTCCGCATAAAAGACTGGATCTTTCCCTTGTTTCTTTTGCTTAATATAATCTGATAACGCTGCAAAAGCGTACTTAGAAAGGAATACAATTGCTACTAAGTTAATAACAGCCATAATTCCCATAAATAGATCCGCTAAATCCCAAACGATTTGAATCGTTGCTACAGACCCTAACATAACCATACCAAGTACAGCAATTCGATAAGCATTTAATAAAACTTTACTTCCATTTAAGAATTCAATATTTGTTTCACCATAGTAGTAGTTACCTACTAATGAACTAAATGCAAACAAGAAGATTGCAACTGCTACGAATATAGACGCCCACGGTCCAATGTGTTGACTTAATGCTTGTTGCGTTAATTGAATTCCATTTAAATCAGCAGCATTATGCACATCTGATAAAAGAATGATAAATGCTGTACAACTACAAATTAATAATGTATCTGTAAATACCCCTAAAGTTTGAATGAAACCTTGTTTAACCGGGTGCGTTACGTTTGCAGTCGCAGCTGCGTTCGGCGCACTCCCCATACCTGCTTCATTTGAGAATAATCCACGTTTTACTCCTAGTAAAATCGCAGCTCCTAATCCCCCGCCCACTACTTCTTTAATTCCGAAAGCATGTAAGAAAATTTCTTTAAATACATACGGAATTGCCGTAATGTTTGTTACAACAACAAATAATGCAACTGCTACATATATAATTGCCATTACTGGAACAATCATTTCAACTGCGCGAGCAATTCGCTTCACTCCGCCGAAAATAATGATTGCAAGTAAACCAGCCATAACAATACCTACTAATCTACTATCTGTTTTAAATGCCCCATCAAAAGCAGCCGCTACCGTATTAGACTGTACAGCGTTAAAAATTAATCCGAAACTTACTGTTATCAATACAGAGAAAATAGCTCCCAGCCATCGCTTATTTAATCCTTTTTCCATATAATACGCTGGACCTCCGCGGAATGTATTTCCATCTTTCACTTTATAAATTTGCGCTAATGTGCTCTCTACAAATGCAGAAGCACCCCCAATTACCGCGATTAACCACATCCAAAACACAGCACCTGGACCACCTGCTGAGATTGCAATAGCTACACCAGCTAAGTTACCAGTACCTACACGAGAAGCTGTACTCATACAAAATGCTTGGAATGATGATACACCACTTTTTTCTTTTTGCGCTTTTCTTGTTTTTGAACTCGCCCCGTCCCCAAGTAAGCGAATCATTTCTCCGAAGTAACGAATTTGGACAAATTTCACACGAAATGAAAAGTAAAGTCCTAATCCAATTAACATCGCAATAATGATATATGACCAAAGGACATTATTTATATCCCCAATTACATTAGTTAAAAAATCCATACTTGTATTGCCCCCTATTCCTAACAATAAGAAAATTATATTCTAAAAACTTTTAGTAATCAAGAATTTTCGACAAAAACATGTTAGGTTTTATAACATGATAATGTCATCTTTTATAACATTTCTGTTTTTTAGAAAGTAAAACTATAAATCAATGAGTGCATTTATCCAATTTTTAACCGTTCATTCCCTACAAATGCAAGAAAAATAGGCAAACAAAAACGAGCATCGAATTCATCTCGATGCTCGCCTTTTTATTACACTGCTTTTTCTTTATCAGTTACCGCCGGCTTATCCCAACACTCTGTGTTCATTAAACCAGGGATAGAATCTGCACTGAAGACTGGATCTTTTCCTTGTTTCTTTTGTTTCACATAGTCCGCTAATGCTGCATACGCAAATCGTCCAAGAAGTGTAATCGCAATTAAGTTTGTGATTACCATTAGACCCATAAATAAATCTGCCATATTCCATACGACTTGAAGCGTCGCAACAGAACCGAATAATACCATTCCCACTACCGCAATACGGTAAATCGTTAACCAAGTTTTACTTTGTTTAATAAATTCAATATTCGTTTCACCATAATAATAGTTTCCTAGAAGTGAACTGAAAGCAAATAAGAAAATGATAATCGCTAAGAAGCTACTTGCCCACGAACCGATTTGTGAACTTAACGCCACCTGCGTTAATTCAATACCTTCTAAATTCGTTGCCTTATATGCACCAGAACATAGTACGATAAATGCTGTTGATGTACATACTAAAAATGTATCTACTAATACTCCAATTGTTTGAATAAATCCTTGTTTAGCTGGATGTGTTACATCCGCTGTCGCAGCCGCGTTTGGCGCACTCCCCATACCTGCTTCATTCGCAAATAATCCACGCTGAATACCAAACTTCATTGCAGCACCAATACCGCCACCTACAGCTGAATCTAAACCGAATGCACCTTTAAAGATTTCTGTAAACATATCCGGTATTAAATAATAATTTTTAATAACAACGAAAATAGCTACTGCAATATAAACAATTGCCATCGGCGGAACAATCATTTCTGACATACGCGCAATACTTTTCACACCTCCAAAAATAATAACCGCAACTAATACCGCAAGTACAATCCCTACAACATAACGCTCAATACCAAATGCATTTTTAAATGCTAATGTAACTGTATTTGCTTGTACTGAGTTGAAAATTAAACCGTAACTAATTGTAATAAGGATAGAGAACCAAATTCCCATCCAACGTTTATTTAAACCTTTTTCCATATAATAAGCAGGACCACCACGGAAGCCACTGCCATCTTTTATTTTATAAATTTGCGCAAGCGTACTTTCTACGAAACTTGAAGACGCCCCGATAATCGCAATAACCCACATCCAAAATACAGCTCCAGGCCCTCCCATAGAAATAGCTAGCGCTACACCAGCTAAGTTCCCGATTCCGATACGAGCTGCTGAACTCATACAAAACGCTTGGAATGACGATACACTTCCCTTTTTACGTGTCTTTCCAGTTAAACCATCACTCATTAATCGAACCATTTCCCCTAAATGAGTAATTTGTACAAATTTTAATTTAATAGAAAAATAAAGCCCTAAACCAATTAACATTGCAATAAGAATATATGACCAAAGAATTGTATTCGTTGATGAAACGAATTGTTCTAACATATTCATACAATTATCCCCCTCCTTTTATCCATAAATCGAATTATATTCAAAAAATATTCAAAAATCAACATTTTTCGACATCTTGCAACTTCCAAATATTAGGTCACTCCACATAAATACATTGTTCTTTTATGACTCCACTTTCAGTAGCTGTGCATACTAAAACAAAAAATAATTTCATAAACAACACCATTGACAAAAATATATAACTGTAACTATAATGGTTACATCAGGTTGTAACAAACCCAATTACATTACATTCATTCATTTCAGATATACACTTTAACAAACACTTTGGAGGGATTTATTATGAAAATCGGAATTATCGGAGCAACTGGTAAAGCTGGAAGCCGTATTTTAAAAGAAGCATTAGATCGTGGACATGAAGTAACTGCAATCGTAAGAAGCGCTGCAAAAATTACAGAAGAGAACGTAAACGTTTTAGAAAAAGATGTATTCTCTCTTACATCTAACGACCTACAAGCATTCGATGTAGTTGTAAATGCATTCGGTGCTCCAGCAGGACAAGAACATCTTCACGTAGATGCAGGAAATGTACTTATTGAAGCGATGAAATCTGCACCTAATACAAAATTACTTGTAGTTGGCGGCGCTGGAAGCTTATTTGTAGACGAAGAGAAAACAACACGTGTATTTGATACACCAGGATTCCCAAATGAATACCTTGCAACTGCTCAAAACCAAGGTAAAAACTTAGAAATTCTTCAACAAACAAATGACATCACTTGGACATTTATTAGCCCTTCTGCACTATTCGCATTAGGAAAACGTACTGGTTCTTATACAGCTGGCAAAGACAATCTTCTTGTTAACTCAAAAGGCGATAGCTACGTAAGTTACGAAGACTTCGCAGTAGCGGCACTTGATGAAATCGAAAATCCAAAACACGTAAACGAACGCTTCACAGTAGTTTCTGAAGCTGAATAATAGAAGAAGCTCGTAAACATAATGTTTACGAGCTTTTTTTATCATCTGTTATATTGATTCGGTTTATGTGGTTCATTTGGTGTATAGGGTTTATTTGGTTTATTATCATGACCATTTGCTTTTTTCCAACTTACCGCTAACTCTGGGCTCGTTTTCTCTTCACTACGCTCAAGTAGTACAACCGCATTTTGAATCGTTGGCGTTCCTTTATGTGCAATACCTTGTAATTTCGTTAAATTCCCTGATACTTTAAAGCTAAATCCACCAGCTGGTGTTTGTTTCGGAATTAAAATGCGGAACTTTTCTCCTACATTAAATTCAGTTTTCGCTTCGCCTTTTTCATTTACAAACTTCGCGCCTTGTGGTGCACCTGTTGCTTGCACTTTATACGTTCCGCTTTTTGCATTTGTTTCTACTGTATATAAACCTGTTTCAAAGAAATCATTTTTCAATACTGCTTCTTGTTCTTCTGTAGGAGTTACACTCATCGTAATTTCTTGTAATTCTTCATTAGCATTTGCTTTTGCAACGATATCTTTCGTTACTTTCTCTACATTTTTATTGCGGAAATCTAAATCATTAACATCAATTTGTTTTAACGCATTCCACACTGCAAGCTGCGTTGCGTAATGAGCCTCTCTCCAATCGGATACTCCTAATTCTTGCGGGCTTTTTTGTGGATACCCATTTAATAGTACACGATATACGTTAATATCCACTTTCCCCATTTCCGGTAAATCTTGACCGCTTGGAGATTTCAAATCTACATTTAAGCAAAATGCAATTTTTCCATCTGCCGTTTTAATAAGTTCTGTTCGAATTGGTTTCTTCTTTGACTTACTATAACTCCAATCCATTTCATACTTTGTATGATCCATAACTTCTGCGAATGCTTTTTGAAGCGGGAATAACACAAATAAAACACTTAAAAAAACAGCTAAAATTTTGAACGATTGCTTTATATTCATGTTTACAGCCCCTTAATAACAAACTTAATACTAAGTAGTATTTAATTAGAAAATATTTTTATGCACAAAAAAAAGAATGCATAAAAGCACTCTTTTTTCTTTCTTACTTTAATCTTAGAAATCGAAGTTATCAGGATCTGGACCAACGCGGTGATTTTGATTTAACGCATCGATTTTTTCCATATCTTCTTTTGTTAATTCAAAGTTAAATACATCAGCGTTTGCAATAATTCGGTGCTCTTTCGTTGATTTTGGAATTGTAATCACTCCATTTTGTAAGTCCCAACGTAAGATAACTTGCGCTGTTGTTTTGCCGTGTTTATCAGCAATTTCTTGTAATGTTTCGTTATCTAATAATTGACCTTGCATAAGTGGTGACCATGCTTCCATTTGAATACCTTGCTCTTTACAGAAAGCTTGTAATTCTTGTTGAGTTAAACGAGGGTGGTATTCTACTTGGTTAATCATCGGTTTAATTTCTGCATCTTTCATTACATCTTGTAAGTGATGGATTTGGAAATTACTTACGCCAATTGCACGTACGCGATCTTCTTTATAAAGTGTTTCTAGCGCTCTCCAAGAATCTTTATATTTCCCTTCTACAGGCCAGTGAACAAGATATAGATCTAAATAATCTAGTTCTAATTTTTTTAAGCTCTCTTCATATGCAGCAATTGTTGCTTCATATCCTTGATCTGCGTTCCATACCTTTGAAGTAATAAATAATTCTTCTCTTGAAATACCAGTCGCTTCAATACCTGCACGAATTCCTTCACCTACAGCTTTTTCATTTCCGTAAATTGCGGCTGTATCGATGCTGCGGTATCCTGCTTTTATTGCTGATTTTACAGCTTCTACAAGTTCGGGCCCTTCTTCTACTTTAAATACACCTAAACCGAACCAAGGCATTTCTACACCATTATTTAATACTGCTTTACTTTGTAAGTTTTTCATTTTATTTTCTCTCCTTTTATTTTACTTGATCTCTTTTTTCTAATGTCATACTCCACGCTGTTAAAATCACAGCAGCTACTACCATAATGCCGCCTACCCAAGCAGTATGGATTAATCCTAACGAATTCGTTACAAGGCCACCTATATAAGAACCTAAAGCAATCCCTGCGTTAAATGCGGCAATATTAATTGCTGAAGCAACATCAACCGCACTCGGAACAAAGCGCTCTGCCAATATAACTACATATACTTGTAGCCCCGGAACATTCATAAATGCGAATAGTCCCATGAAAATAATTGTGATTAATCCAGCTACTTTAAATGGCGCTGTAAATGTTAAAACAAATAATATAATCGCTTGAATAAAGAACATGTAAAATAGCGCTCGAATTGGATTATGATTCGATAATTTTCCGCCAACCATATTCCCTATCGCAATGGCGATTCCATACACTAATAAAATGATGGTAACGGTACTTGCTTCAAATCCTGTTACTTCTTGTAATAACGGTGATAAGTACGTAAATGTTACGAATGTTCCACCGTATCCTAGTGCAGTAATAATGAAAACAAGTAACAGTCTTCCATTTTTAATTAGTTTAAATTGATCACGAAACGATACAGGTACACCATTTTTTAAATTAGATGGGACTAGTACGCTGTTTGCGATAAAAGCAATAATTCCAATTACAACAATCGCCATAAATGACGCTCTCCAGCCAAATTGTTGACCAATAAACGTGCCAATTGGCACACCTGTAATAGTCGCAACTGTTAATCCAGTAAACATAATCGCAATAGCACTAGCACGTTTATTCTCTGGTACAATCGCAGCTGCAATTGTAGATCCTATCGACATAAACACACCATGTGCAAACGCAGCTACAATCCTTGCAATAATTAATATAGTGAAGCTTGTTGCTACTGCTGCAATGCCATTACCAATAATGAAAATAACCATAATCCACATTAATAATGTCTTTCTCGACATACTAGCCGTTAACGCTGTTAAGACAGGAGCTCCTACCGCTGCCCCTAACGCATATAAAGAAACCGTTAAACCAGCTGTGGTAACCGAAACATTTAAATCTTTTGAAATGGAAGGTAATAAACCGACACTAATAAACTCGGTTGTCCCAATCCCAAACGCACTAATTGCTAGTGCTAATAAAGCAAACATACTTCTTCGGTCCGTCTGAACTTCCGAAGATGGTACTGTATATGAACTCAATTGAATTCCTCCTTATTACAAGAAATCCAATCATAATAGTATGATAAAAGGGCCCCTTTTACCTTCTAAAACATATATTTCATACTTACAAATGCTATTATGAATGGTTTCATTCTTTTTTTGAAGAACGCACTTTAAAGTACGATAGGCACTAAAAAGTAACATAGTCACTTTTAAGTACCGTACTACTCATTTGCCTCTTACATGTGCTATTATGAAACATATTTAACATAATAAAAAGTACGTACTTTAAAGTGCTATAGGTACTAAAAAGTAACATTTGTATTATTTAACTAACTTTACTCACAAAAGGAGGGTTTCATATGAAGAAATACAATATTCCTGTAGAGGCGACTTTAGAGGTTATCGGCGGAAAATGGAAGGTTGTTATCCTTTGTCATCTAACAAAAGGTACAAAAAGAACGAGTGAACTAAAACGTTTAATGCCTGGTATTACACAAAAAATGTTAACTCAGCAATTACGTGAATTAGAGGACGATGGAGTCATTCAAAGAAAAGTATATAATCAAGTCCCACCGAAAGTAGAATATTCCCTTACCGATTACGGTTGGTCTTTAGAATCAATTCTTGACTCTCTTTGTACTTGGGGCGAATGCCATCTTGAAAAAGAAGGTAATACATCGATGCTAATTGTAGAAGGTGAACAATAAAAAAAGGAAAAAATGAACATAAATTTGTCCGTTTTTTCCTTTTTTTCTTTATATATACGTACATTTCTAGCTTTAACAAAATAATTTATGCGCTTTCACGCCTTGTCAATACTACGTTATACACTCAATATCAAATAATTAGGAATCATTTTTATGTTAACATAGGTGTATATAGTATATAATATAGGATATATATTATATACACTTTCCGGTAACGGACCTTTTCCATTATGCGGACAAGCCATGTATCGGACAGTTCATAAATAATAGGTAAGACATTATGGTTTTAGATTTATGATTTCAGCTTACTTGCTATCATAAATTTAAAGGCATTTTATTGTGTTTTGTGAAACTTTGTATAAAGTTTCGTAAACGTTTACTATCTTACTTATAAAAAATAAGAGTATTGCTATCGTAAAGGAGAATTGGAGATGCCAGAAACTATGACTCAAACAAAGCCAGAACAAGAAACTGTACAAATTTCTGCTAGCCAAGGACAACTTGATGTACTTGATCAGTTGTTAAAACCTGAGGTACAAGAATCATTAACAACACTAGTGGAACAGCTTCCAAAATTAACTGAGCTTGTTAACATTTTAACTAAGTCTTATGACTTCGCTCAAACTGTTGCTACTGATGAAGTATTAAAAAGCGACACTGTTGGTGCAATTACAGAGCTTGTAGAACCTGTAAAAGATACAGTGAAAAGCATGGCTGCAACTGCAATCGAAGCGAAAGATCGTGCTGACGAAAGCAACGAAGTTATCGGCCTATTCGGTCTGTTAAAATTACTAAAAGATCCACAAGCACAAAAAATGTTCCGCTTTGTGAACGCATATCTTCAAATTAGTGCAGAACGTAACAATAAATAATTTAACTTATAACAACAATTAGTAAAGACGGGGGATATCATACTATGTCAAAACAAATTGTCATCTTAGGCGCTGGTTATGGCGGTCTTCTTGCCGCTTTAAACGTACGTAAATATTACAGCAAATCAGAAGCACAAGTTACAGTGATTAACCAATACCCAACACACCAAATCATCACTGAACTACACCGCCTTGCAGCTGGTAACGTTGCTGAGCAAGCAATTGCAATGCCACTTACAAAGCTTTTCAAAGGTAAAGATATCGATCTTAAAATTGCAACAGTTGAGTCATTCTCAGTTGATAGCAAAGAAATCAAACTAGCTGGCGGCACTACTCTATCTTACGATGCACTTGTAGTTGCTTTAGGAAGTAAAACTGCTTACTTCGGTATTCCAGGACTAGAAGAAAACAGCATGGTATTAAAATCTGCTGCTGATGCAAACAAAATTTACAAACACGTTGAAGACCGTATTCGTGAATACGCTAAAACGAAAAACGAAGCTGATGCTACAATCGTAATCGGTGGTGGCGGATTAACTGGTGTTGAGCTAGTTGGTGAGCTTGCTGACATTATGCCTAAACTTGCAAAAAGCCATGGCGTAAATCCAAAAGAAGTTAAACTTCTTCTTGTTGAAGCAGGTCCAAAAATCCTTCCAGTATTACCAGACCACTTAATCGAACGTGCAACTACTAGCCTAGAAGCACGCGGTGTTACATTCTTAACAGGTCTTCCTGTAACAAACGTTGCTGGCAATGAAATCGACTTAAAAGACGGTCAAAAACTTGTTGCTAACACATTCGTTTGGACAGGCGGCGTACAAGGTAACCCACTAATCGGTGAATCAGGTCTTGAAGTAAACCGTGGCCGTGCAACAGTTGATGCATACCTACAATCTACTTCTCACAAAGACGTATTCGTTGCTGGAGACAGCGCTGTTGTCTTTGCTGAAGACGGTCGTCCATACCCACCAACTGCACAGATCGCTTGGCAAATGGGTGAGTTAATTGGATACAACTTATACGCAGCACTAGAAGGCAAAGCATTCGAAGAGTTCGCACCTGTAAACTCTGGAACACTTGCTAGTCTAGGACGTAAAGATGCTGTTGCTACAATTGGAGCAAGCAATACTCCACTTAAAGGCTTACCAGCATCATTAATGAAAGAAGCAAGTAACGTTCGTTACTTATCACACATTAAAGGTCTATTCAGCTTAGCTTACTAATCTGAATATAAGCCCGAATCATGCCCTGCATGGTTCGGGCTATTTTTATCCGTAATTTTCTCTAATTTATTTATTCGGCAGAAGAATCATATAACCCTCTTCAATTATCAAAATATACTGACTTTTTTATGTCGAAATTGTGTATATGAAAAGAGCGGAAGTAGATATCTTCCCTACTTCCACTCTTTCACAAGAACTATTCTCCTAATTTCACTAAGCTGTAGTTCTTCTTCCCTTTACGAATAATAATAAATCTTCCATCAAATGAATTTTCTACAGTAACATCCGTAGCTACATCCGTTACTTTTTCACCATTCATAGATATGGCTCCATTATTAATGTCTTCACGTGCTTGTCTTCTAGATGGTTCAATCCCTAAATCAACTAGCCACTCTACGATATTTTTCGTCTCTTTTGAAGACTCAAATGTCGGCATCTCTTTAAAGCCTTGCTCAATTTCATCAGCTGTTAAAGATTTAATATCTCCGCTAAATAACGCTGCTGTAATTTTCACTGCTTGCGAAAATGCCTCTTCTCCATGAACGAATTTCGTCATTTCTTCCGCTAATACTTTTTGCGCTTCACGTTTATGCGGCTCAGTTTCTACCTTCGCTGCCAATTCATCAATTCGCTCTTTCTGTAAGAACGTAAAGTATTTCAAGTATTTAATTACATCACGGTCATCTGTATTCACCCAGAACTGGTAAAATTCAAATGGTGTTGTTTTTTCCGGATCAAGCCAAACCGCACCACCTGCTGATTTACCAAACTTCGTACCATCTGATTTTAATAATAATGGAATTGTTAATCCAAATACTTTCGCTTCATGACCTTCTAACTTACGAATTAAATCTAAACCACTCGTAATATTTCCCCATTGGTCACTACCACCAATTTGCAGTTGAACATCTTCTTTCGTGTATAAATGATGGAAATCCATCGCTTGCAAGATTTGGTACGTGAACTCTGTGAAAGAAATTCCAGTGTCTAAACGACTTGCTACAATATCTTTTGCTAACATGCTATTTATGCTAAAGTTTTTGCCGTAATCACGCAAAAATTCGATAATGTTTATCTCATGTGTCCAGTCATAGTTATTTACCATTTTCACTTCGCTATTGCCGCCGAAATCAAATAGCTTTTTCATTTGTGCTGTTAGCGCATCCACATTATGCTGAACTACTTCTAACGTTTGAAGTTGACGTTCTGATTGACGTCCACTCGGGTCACCAATTGTTCCTGTTGCCCCGCCAATTAAAATAACAGGATGATGACCAGCTAATTGGAATCTCTTCATCATCATAAACGGAATCAAATGTCCGATATGCATACTATCACCAGTCGGATCCACTCCGCAGTATAGTGAAATCTTTTTCTCTTCTACTAGTTTACGTAAACCTTCTTCATCTGTCTGTTGATTCACAGCGCCGCGCCATTCTAATTCATCAATAATATTCATCTTTTGTCATCCCCTTTATTTTTTAAAACAAAAAATCCCTATGTCTATGACATAGGGACGATTATTCACCGTGTTACCACCCAGTTTGTATAAATAGCATAGCTACTCATACCACTCTTAGCAATAATATCGATTGCCAATCCGCTTAGCATTACCTAAGATACTCCAGAGTGTAATTCGCAAATTTGTTTGTGCTAGGTTCCAGCAACCCCTAGCTCTCTTTGATAACAGTGACAAACTGCTACTGGGCTCTTTCAACGTATATTATTTGTTAAATTATTAGCCATTATATTGAATTGAAAACAAAATGTCAACAATACCCAAATGTTATTTCGAAATAATTCATACTTTATACGCTTTTTATTCAAAGATTATTGTAGATCTTCTCCAATAATCCTTACTTCTCGCTCTAATTTCACATCGAATTTCTCTTCAACTGTTTTTTGTACGAAATGAATTAAATCAATATAATCTTGTGCAGTTCCGTTATCAACATTCACCATAAATCCAGCGTGTTTTAAAGAAACTTCCACTCCGCCAATTCGCTTACCTTGCAGTCCTGATTCTTGAATAAGCTTACCTGCAAAATTATTTGGTGGACGCTTAAATACACTACCACATGAAGGATATTCTAACGGTTGTTTTGATTCACGCTTAAACGTTAAATCATCCATTTTTTCCTTAATCTCTTCACGTACACCTTCTTCAAGTTCAAACTTCGCTTCAAGAATAATATAATGATTGTTCGCAAACACACTCTTACGATATCCAAATTCAAATTCGTCTTTCGTTAAAGTGCATAGCTCTCCATCACCTGTCATTACAACTGCTTCTGTTAATACATAAGCTACTTCACCGCCATATGCACCAGCATTCATATATAACGCTCCACCAACTGAACCTGGAATACCACAAGCAAACTCAAGTCCTGTTAGAGCATGTTCTAACGCAATTCGTGACACATCAATAATTGCTGCACCACACCCAGCTACAATCGTCGTTCCTGTTACAGTAACACCTGTAATATGAATTAAACTTACTGTGATCCCGCGAAGACCACCGTCTTTAATAATAACATTCGATCCGTTTCCTAAAAACGTAACTGGAATATTATATTGGTTAGCATACTTTATCACTTCTTGAATCTCATCATAATTAGTAGGCGCAACAAATACATCTGCTTTCCCACCCACTTTAATGTGCGTATGATCTTTTAGCATTTCATCTTTCTTTACATGACCTTCAGGCAATACCGTACTTAAATATTTATAAACCTCTTGCATATTCATTTTACGATTCCTCTATTTCTATAATCTTTTTATCCCGCTAGCAACGGGCCCATAATATCCCCACATAAAAAATACAATACAAATCAGAAGCTAAAGTGGTGGATACAGTGTACCTAAAATCAATTCGAGACACCTATAAACCTCTTAAATTATAAGAGGTGCCACTCATATTAAAATATATATCGCATAATAAAGCAACCCAAATGGGCTACTAAACTCGACATGTAACCATATAGACAACAATTTGTAAAATATATAGGTTTTACAAATTAATATCCTTCAATATCTTACTATACCACACGAAAATAAAGTGGTATTTTTTTGTAATCTTTACTTTATTTTCTTTACCAAAAAGCTGCTCTTACCTACGTAAGAGCAGCCCCTTCATTTCCTTTTTAACTAATTTTATCTCGTCCACCTTCCTTTCACTTATTAGATAATCCGCGATACCTTTTATTTCATACAAAAGAGCACATCCAACAGAATGTGCTCTTTTATACTCTTTAATTTATTTTTCGTTCTCTTCTTTTTCCTTATCAAACCATAACAGCTCATCATCATCAACTTCACCATTATAATTGATTAGAATCTCTTCTCCCGCTTTTATATCTTTGTAAGCAAAGAAGTTAAACGTATGATTCTCAAAGACAATATCATACGTTGCATTCGGCTTATATGAATGATTAAATAACATGCCGTATCCTAAAAGGAATGCCGTATGATTTACCCCATACTCAAATGCGTAGTCAGCAAGTAACGTTTTCTCAATGTGTTCATGCTGTTCATTCGGATAAGAGATAACTGGTGCTGAGTGTATCAACTCACCCTTTTTAATATCACGAGTTGCAAATACACCTCTATTAAATTCTCCATCACTAAGTTCAGAAGTCTTAACTTCAATCATATGCGTCACCTATATATTTCTTTCTTCGAAGTATTTTTCTCCTTAAGCTTGGCAGAAAACGCGGAGAAAAGCAATTAAATTCCTACCAAGTATAAAAAGAGCACATTATTTGTGCTCTTTTTATGTGATATTATTTTTCTAGAATATCTTATAACGACAACTTCACCCGTTAGAAGATATTCTATGAAGCCCCACGTATCAATTACTTCAGCTTAAATACCGCACTAACTGGGTTATGATCACTGTTTTCAAACTTTAAGTCTTTCCCTTGTACATTTACAATTTCAACATTCGGTGAAACGATAAAGCCATCAATAATAGTGACAAAGTTTTCACCTTCCACATATTTCTTCACATCATCCCTTACCGTCATAACAGATGGATCTACAGCCCATTGGAATCCTCCATCTGCGAAGCCCTTCGGTAACTCTACTAGCCATTCAGGACGCTCTTTCACAAACTTAGGATCACTTAGTTGGACATTAGAAAGTAACTGGTTCCAATCTCCACCTAATATTACGTAATCACCGTTTTGATAACACTTGTTCATATATTCTTTTAAATACTCTGCTTGTTGCTTTCTAATTTTGCCGCCCTCATCATAAGCAGATAAATGTATGTTTACGAGCCTAACATACTTCCCATTATCAACAGGGATTTTATGTTCAACAATTGCACGATCTAAATCGAATAAACGCTTCGGCCAAGGCTCCATTCCGGGTAGTTGGAACCGCGTTGCTGTTTGAACTGTGTATTTAGAAAATGTACTTAATCCGCCCTCAGCATATCCCATCGGCTTTGTGACTGGGACAGGAACCCACTTAGTATCGTAGTTCTTCCCAAATGACGAAGCATAATCAGGTAATCCTTTTTTCAAAAACTCATGTTCATTTACATCAAATGATCGGTGGGATTTTATATCAACTTCTTGCAATAACGTAAAATCACTATTCTCATTTTGTAAAAATGAAAGCATCTTCTTTAAGTTTACTTCAGTCTGTTCTTTACTACTCGAACCAGAACCCTTTCCTCCGTCCATAAAGAAGTCTTGGTCCTTATCTAATCCAGCGTATCCAATATTAAATGTTGTAACTTTAAATTCATTTCCTGGCTGCAGTACACGCTCTTTATTGTTTTCAACCTTTACGTCTAAAACATTTGCTGGCTGTTCTTTTGTAAGTGTCATATAAGCTAAAAATCCACCTAGAATACCAGCTATTATTACAATAAATATTAATACTATTTTTAAAAATTTCTTCAACACACATGACCCCTTTTTGTTAACTAACATTTTATTTTTCTGTATTTTCAGTTAAATCAGGACGGACTAAAGACACAAGAAATATTTTACCATAAAGAAAACTTCATATCATTATATTTAGCTAACAAATAATCGACATATCCCTCACTGCAATTATTTTGAAATTCACTCATAGCATTTAAGAAGGCACGACTGTAACGTAATTACACTTTCGGAGAATATAACAAATCCTACTTTCTGAACTTTTCATTAACATATTTATTGGTAATCCAAAATAATATTTAGTACACTGTAAATAGAACTTATAGGCGACGGAGTTCGCCATAACTGCTATGTAGCTAATGACTCCTACCAGTACGACTACTGGTAGGAGTCTATTTTTTTTGAGTAAACTATTAGAGAGGTGAAGAAATTGAAATATATTATTGTTGGCATAGCCGGTATATTAGGAGCTCTTTCCCGTTATTATTTAGGTTTTACTATTGATACACTTTGGCATCATTCATTACCACTTGCTACATTAACGATTAACTTAATTGGCTGTTTCTTACTCGCTTTATTGACCACCTATATCGCCCGGTTAAACGTCTTATCTTCTGAAATTATTACAGGGATTGGAACAGGGTTTATCGGTTCATTTACGACCTTTTCAACATTCAGCGTCGAAACTATACAGTTAATCAATCATTCACATTTTGGTATCGCATTTTTATATGTGTCATGCAGTATGCTAGGCGGTCTAATGATGTCTTTGCTTGGCTATAAACTTGGAGATTTTTTACTACAAAAACACCTTGAGGAAGGTGAACTATCATGATTAATGCTTTATTAGTAGCAGCAGGAGGATTCTTCGGTGCTATTACACGATTTGCAATTAGTAATCGGCTTAAAGAAATAAATAAAACTTCATTTCCAATTGCTACATTCCTCATTAATATAACGGGAGCATTTTTACTCGGATATATAATTGGAACGGGGATAACTACAAACTGGCAACTATTATTAGGCACGGGATTTATGGGTGCCTTCACTACATTTTCAACGTTTAAATTAGAATCTGTTCAGCTTTTTAAGCATAAAAAATTCGGCATACTACTCCTATACTTAAGTGCTACTTATATAATCGGTATCATATTCGCATTCCTTGGGGTGAAATTAGGCGGAATATAAAAAAGAAAGCGACTCTTATCAGTCGCCTTCTTTCATAAAAAGTATGTTGCCCCATATGGAATTGAAAATAAACCAGCTGGATACACATCATAATGTATACTTTGCACAGGAAGCTGTGAATACGACATATACTGACTCTGCATCATTTGCGCTACTTGTGCTTGTTGTTGCATTTGAATAGCCTGATGCACTGCCTGAATTGTCATCTGTGCCCCGGCCAATGTAATAGCTGGTCCTACTTGCCTTCCAGTGTAAAAATAATGGTTCATCATTATTCAGCTCACTTTTTATTTTTCTTCCATATCGTATGTTCCTATTTCATAGTAAGTGTTTTATCTCGCTTGGTGAAAGCTAATAATCAGTAGGTAATGCACAAAACCCCCACTGTTTAAAGTTTCACTGTATCTATTACTGTTTTTTCAACTTTGAAGTAATAAATCCAAATAGCGACACACCAATACCACTAAAGAACAGTAAATAACTTATTGGTACTAGGAAAAAGAACGGTTCTACAAGCAAACCATTTTCCTCCACTTTACTAGTTGCACCTTGTATTAATAAACAAGTAACTCCTAACGATATCAGTACGATAGCTAATAAATATTTATTTTTCATAATATATTCTCCTTTAACTTCATAATTAATTTTCCATATCCCTTTGACTACCATCATAATAAGCCCCACCACATTACAAGTCAACATTTTTTTATCGTTTTACAATAAACAGTTATTGTTTTAAACAACAAAAAGACTATAGACAATCATTATCTATAGTCTCTTCACTCCATTATTTCGATCTAAAATATTCTTTTTGAAACATACACATTCTTATCGCATTATGGTAGTTGCCATCAACGAAGAACTCATCTTGAAGCTCACCTTCCACTATAAATCCGACTTTTTTATAAACGTGTACAGCTTTTTCATTCTCTTTATCGACAACTAAATATATTTTATGCATATTTAATACGGAAAAAGCGTAATCCATTGCTAAACGCGTTGCATCAGCTGCATAACCGTAACCTTGGTAACTCGGATCAATAATAATTTGGAATTCAGTTCTACGGTGAATATAATCGATTTCTACTAATTCGACCAATCCAACCATCTCATTATCTTTCTCAACGATAAATCGGCGCTCGCTTTGATCATGTATATGTTTATCATATAAATCCTGTAGCTCCACAAAGGCCTCATACGGCTCTTCAAACCAATACGACATAATATGCGCGTTATTATTAAGTTCGTGTACAAACTTTAAATCTTCTCGTTCTAATGGACGTAATTTCAATTCCTTATGCATTCCTATAACCTCCAAGTAAAAGAAACCTCTTCACTTAATTTCTCAATTTTTTTCAATTTCAAACGCCCTATTTACATTGTAAACTTTCAAGTAACTTGAAGGTCAAGGCATAAAAAAGCAGTGCAAACTTATATCTGCACCGCTACTCTTTTCTCAAATCTCTCAAATTTGATATGTATAAAGCAATAACTAAAACAAGAATGGAACCTGCATATAATAACGTCTCAAACGGTTCATCATGTGACACGATAATCAATCGAATTAAAGCCGTAATCCCGATATAAATAAAATAGCGTAACGGAAAATGATAATTCGATTTAAAATATTTAATAATTAATGCGATGAACTCAAAGTATAAGAAATAGACAATAATACTTTCCACTAATTTATAAGATGTATACTTCTTCGCCGAAAATATGTATTGAATAAAAGTAATCGTCTCGTTAATTAAAAAGATCGATAACACAATGGATAATATAATTAAAGCTATATTTAATATCCATTGCAAAACACTAGCTATAACATGATCGATATTAAATGACTTCATTTTCTCTTTAAACTCCCCTTCATATAAGTACCTATTTATTATAGCAAAATTATCATTGGAAAGAAGTTAAATCATATATTCGTCCTTTGTTTTCCCCGGTGTAGGGGATATTCATTGTTTGGAGGAGTCTTTTAACCGCAGAGCTAGATTGCATATTAAGAAAGTCCCTCAATTTGCTATTAGTAGTTATCATGTCAATCAGAAGTGTGTAATCTTGTAAAGCACGTAAATGAGCATGTTTAGACGTACTATTACAGTTTGAGCAACGCCATCCCTGTTTTTCTTCTAACATTGCCATTGTAAAACATTCCTCACACTGTACTCCCCTGAGCAATTCCTCTTTTTTAATTTTATATTGTGCAAGAATATTTTGTCGCTGTGGAAAGTTCTCATTCATAATTTGATTTATAAGTCCTTTTGTATTACCAATTGCTTCTTCTTTATATTGATTTTCAATTTGTTTGATTCTATTAGGTAAATTTGCACCGTGGATAATTTTACTAGGAAGTATTTCATCTGAAGTTTTAATAATTGTACGAGGTGAACTAATTACAACGAGGGATTCCATCGGGATATTATATAAACCATGCAAACTCAGCCATTTTCTCAACTGCATCTCTTGCCGCTTCAGTTGTAAAATCGGATCTGGGAAACCTTCTTCCGAAGTACCATCTGCTATTCGAATGAGCTGATTAAACTTTGCATCAAAGATTAATGTACCAATAATATTTTTTATTTCAAGAAAAAGAAGAAAACGTGAGGAAACTATGAGGGTATCAATTTGGAAATAATGTTTCTGATCAAACAACCTAATATCATGTAAAATACTGTATTCTGTTTCAGATAAGAAACTAAGCGGATATTCAATCGCCTGCTCTCCTTTATAACCAGCCATAAATTTTGCTAGATTTTCAGCCACCATATTCCTTTTGGGATGATGGATAGGCAATCTTCTAAGGAGAGCGTCTAACTGAAGCAAATATACGGGCATTTTCCGCTCTTTCACAATCATTTTTATCCCCCTCCAAAATATATCAGCGCAACTCCAAATATATCAGCGATTTTCGAAATATATCGACTTACCGACAAAAAACGACACACACATCAAAAGCCTATACACAGTATAGCATCACATCAAAAATCGCACTGTAATCATAATGTTAATCCCCCCATTTGATTATGGCATTTTCAAAATGAAAGAGTAACATTCACCGCATGTAAAATTCCTTTTTATAAATATGAAAAAATTTTAGGAATTAGTTTATCTTTTTTTAATGATTTATTTAGAGGGAGTTTATACTCGGCTATTAACATAATAAACGTAGTAACTACTTTCAGAAAGACAAACTATTACTATAATCGCAAACCGTACTACTTAAATTCATAAAATGAGGAGACGATACAAAATGAACAAAAAAACGAAAGCACTATCATCCATACTGCTCGGATTCACATTAGCATTAACAGGTTGCACTGATACTAAAGCCGAAGAAAATCATAGTAAACAAAAACAAGAACAAACTGCTAAAGAGACAAAAAAGGAAAATAAGTTAACGAAAGGCCAAAAAATGGCTAACCTTCTTAGCGATACAAATTGGCAAGGTACAAGAGTGTATGACAAAGATAAGAATGACTTAACAAAAGAGAATGCAAACTTCATTGGCCTTGCGAAATATGATGCAAAATCCGGCAGATATGAATTCTTTGATGCTAAGACAGGTGCAAGTCGTGGCGATAAAGGAACTTTCTTTGTCACAAATGATGGGAAGAAGAGAATATTAATTTCAGAATCAATGAAGTATCAAGCTGTTGTTGACATGACAAAGCTAAATAAAAATGTATTTACGTATAAACGAATGGGGAAAGATGCTAACGGTAAAGATGTAGAAGTTTTCGTTGAACATGTTCCATATAAAGAAAAAGAACTTTCTTTCACGGATCCGGACAAGCAATTGAACTCTACTACAGGCGATATCGTGAAAAACGTTGACGGAGATAAAATTTTAGGTGGAACCCTTTGGCATGGAACAAAGGTATTAGATGAGGCTGGTAATGATGTAACACAATTTAATTCAAATTTTATAAGTCTAGCAAAATTCGATGACAAGTCTAATAAATATGAGTTCTTCAATAGTGAAACAGGTCAAAGCCGCGGTGACTATGGCTATTTCGATGTTTTACATGAAAATAAAATAAGAGCTCATGTATCAATTGGTAATAACAAATATGGTGCCGCTCTTGAACTTACCGAACTGAATAATAATAAATTTACGTATAAAAGAACTGGTAAAGACCAAGCTGGTAAGGACATAACGATATTTGTTGAACATGAACCTTATAAAGGTGATGTTAAACCACAATTTAGTTTTTAATAAAGTTGGATTAAAAATCCTGTACTGAGCTGCAGGATTTTTCTTATTAAGCAAGAGGACGAAAAGAAAACAGATATACCAGACACAGAAATTAAACCTTATGAAGAAGTACAGAAAGGCTGATTTACCTGCAAAAACAAAAGAAAATTTAGGTGTAAAATAAATTCCTAAAAGTAAAAGGATCATCAATTAATTGATGGTCCTTTTACTTTCCTTACTGATAAAGTGTTAAATCATACTTCCTCCCTTTACTCTCACCGGTATATAGAACTTCCAATACTTGAAGTAACCTTTTCACGATTGAGCTTAATTGCACATTCAGAAGCTCTTCCAACTCACTATTATTAATCGCCTTTTCAATAAGACGTGTTTAATCTTGTAAAATACACTTACTTCTGTGCATAGTTAGAAACACTATTACAACTCGAACACTGCCATCCTTTTTTCACCTTAACAGATGAATATTTTTTTCGTACATAATAAAAAAATAAAAAATTTTGTCACAAAACCCGTTATTCCGGGTTCTCTATAATACAGGCATCAAATGAGAGTGAGGTTTTAACTGACATGTTAAAAATAAAAAAGGAAGACAGGCCTTTTTCGGATGTGACATTTGAAGATTTGTTTAAACAAAACTATGTTTACGTTGTGAAACAGATCGTATGGATTGTCAAAAATCAGACTATCGCTGAAGAATTAGCCCAAGAAGTCTTTTTACAGCTATATCGCAACGATTGGAAGAGAATTGAACACTTACCTGGATGGCTAATAAAATCTTCTACTTATGTAGCGTATAAATATCTACGATCTGAAAAACGACATCAGGCGAGAGTAGATAAAACCATACAATATCATGAAGTACAACATATTTCATCATTAGATGATGACTGGATTAGACAAGAAGAAATTACAAAGGTACAAATGGTACTCCGTAACATGGATGAACGAGATCGAACCATTTTATTGATGAAATTTTCTGGTTTTCAGTATAAGGAAATTGCCGAAGTGCTTCAAATCGACATATCTTCTATTGGAACATTATTGGTCCGAGCCAAACAAAAGTTTCGTAAGATTTATAAACAATTAGAGGAGGCTTAATAAATGAATTGTTATGATGTGGGATTTATTCAAGCATATATGGATGGGGAATTACCTTATGAGACAAGAAAAGAATTCACAAAACATTTAGATACGTGTAACGCATGCCAAGACTTATTACTAGAAATTAGTAAATTAAATCAATGGGAAAATGTCATGTTAGAGGAAGAAATAGTACATTCATCAAAGGAAATCAAAATTGATGTAGACCAAGCGTGGAAAGCATTTGAAAGTCGCGCAAAATTAGAAGATGTTTCTTATATCAATCAAAAACCTGAACAGAAGAAGGGATTATTTACAAATATGAATAAAAAATCAAAACGTTTCATGTATATAGCAGTAGCGGTAGCAGGGCTTTTTTCAACAGCCATGATTCCACAAGTTCGAGTGGCAGCTACAGGTGTTGCCTCTTATTTTTCCAATGCAATTTCAAATGATACGATTATCGATGAAGGAAGAGACGTTACAAAAGGGCAATTTATTCCTCTTGATGAAAAGATTACAGATCAAGGTGTTACAGTATATCTGAAAGAATTATATGTAGCGGATGCACGTATATCCGTTCATTACAAAATTGAAAAAGAAAATGGAAATGTAGTACCGTTTGAATTTGATACAACGGGGTTACAACTTGAAGATGACGGCAAAGTAAATGGTCAACAAGAAAAAAACCCAGAGTATAAGAAAGATGGGTACTTCGGACAATTAGCATTTATTCAAGGAGCAAATGGTGGACCATTCGAACTAAAAGCATCAGGTGAAGAATTAAAGCATATAGGTATTCGTTTTAAGGATAGACCAGAAGGTGTCATTACATTTATCGAAGGTCCTGAAGGGAAAAATTCTTTCAAACAACCACTTACATTAGATATCAATATAAGCAGAATTGGAAAAGTAGCTGGTTCTTGGAAAGGTCAACTTCAAATTGATCCTACCAAATTGAAAAAATAAAGTAAATTTGAATGAAAAAAAGAATAGAACGATGTGTATCCAATACCATGCTTATATTCTTCCTTGTGTTACTTACATTTATTTCATACCTGATTTCTACTCTATCATTTTTAATTTCATAATCATAAAAAGGTAGTATATAAAGTAGCCGGTTCCTTAACATACAGGGAATCGGCTACTTTTTGTCCAAACGCACAATTTTCTTTTTTCGTATGGTGCCCCTACATGCAAAACTTACATAAAATCTAGATGAACTCCAAATAAACTCCAGATACTCGTTTTATGCTAAATGTAATCTTAAACAAGGAGGTAATGGAAAATGTTTAAAACATTATTAGCAGGAACACTTTTAAGTACAGGATTATTAGCGGGTGGTGCAGTAGATACAAAAGATATGAAAACGAACAAACTAGAATCGAATAAAAAAATAGAATGGAGACAAACAAATAAAAATGAAAAAGAATCCGCAAAAAAGATGGACAAAGGTACAAAAATTGATCAAAATCAACCAATATCAGTTACAACAAGTGTAGATGGAACAACAACTTCTTCGCCAATCCATAATTCACCTGAAGACGCAGTGCCAGCAATTCCTAACGAAGATGTGAAATCTAACCATAATCAAACCTTTGAAATGCCTGGGGACACTAAATCAAAACCTGCACATGATTCTTCTAAATAAGCTATAAAATGAAATAGGATCATACCGTCAGATAAGTAATAATAGAATCTCTGTTGCATACAGCGCAGGGGTTTTGATGTTAAAAAAGTTCCCTTCACTAGTCAAAAGTAAATAATGAAAAAAGAAAAATCAGATGTGAAATAATCAATAATTATTAAAAACAAATAAAAGGAGTATCTCTTATTAAATAAGAGATACTCCTTTTATTTGTTGAACCATGTCTTAGCCACAAGCAAAAAGAACCATAAACTTGCAGAAAGTTTATTTTAACTTCCCTATTGATAGGTTAACACGGTAATTCCCGTACTTTAATAGTCGTCCTAGAAAGTTATCCAACTCTTCATTGGAAGAAAAATGTGTTTTTAATAAATAACATCCATCACCACTTATACGATGTACTTCAGAAATCCCTTCTTCTCCTTGAAAGAAATTCATAAACTCATGATGGTTAGCTGTTGTTACGAACAAAGTAACAAACGCAGTCACTACTTGTCCTAATTTGATTCGGTTTATTGCGATTGTGTATTGCTCAATAATCCCTAAATCCTCTAACCTTCGAATTCGATTTCCTACAGCCTGCCCCGTCATATGTATTTTCTGACCAAGTTCTTTCCATTGTATTCTTGAGTTTTCTCCTAATAATTTTAGTATCTCAAAATCTGTTTGATCAATGATATAAACCAATCCTTTCACCGTGAAAGTAGAAAGCCAGAAAGTGTTTCGCCAGCTTATTCTGCTTATCGATACAATTCACTATACTTAGTTTATCCTCTTACATCACATTATTTATCAGTTATATTCACCTATAACATAGAGGACGCAACAAAAAAATACATCTAGATTTAAAGGAGGTTACAAATATGTTATTACAAGAAATCCTATCGTTCAATGAACAATTTGTAGAAAATGAGGAATACGCTCCTTGTGAAGCGACAAAAATGCCTAAAAAACGTATGGTTGTTGTTTCTTGCATGGATGCTCGTTTAATTGAGCTACTTCCAAAAGCTTTAGATATACACGATGGTGATGCAAAAGTTATCAGAAATGCAGGTGGTAAAATTGCTTCTGCTTTCGATAGTGTTATGCAAAGTGTTGTAGCATCAGTATATGATCTAAATGCAGATGAAATCTATCTTATCGGACACCATAGATGTGGTGCAAGCCAAACTAATCCAAAAGGAACACTTCAAAAAATATTAGATCGCGGAGTAGCTTCACCAGAAATTTTATCAGCAATTGAATATGCTGGTGTTGACCTTGAAAAATGGTTATTTGGATTCGATGATGTCTGCGATTCAACTCAAGCTAATGTTGATTTAGTAAGAAATCATCCACTTATTCCAAAAGATGTTCCTGTACATGGTTTAGTTATTGATCCTCACACAGGTAAATTAGATTTAGTAGTTGATGGATATAAAACATTACATGGTATGAAAAATTAATTATTACTTAAATGAAGGGAAGTTATTAGATATGAATAGACAAGAAGCTACGCAAAAAATTATGGAAGCAAAAATCACAAAAGGTTTAACATGGGAAGAAATTTCAAAAGTAAGTGAAAACTCTGAGACTTGGGTTGTAACAGCATTATTAGGACAAGCTACAATGACACGTCCGGAAGCAGAAAAAATTGGTAAACTATTAGAATTAGATGAAGAAGTAGTTCAGGCATTAACAGTAGTTCCACTTCGAGGTCAAGTAATGCAAATGCCTCCTACTGACCCAATCTTATATCGATTATATGAAATGATGTTACAATACGCACCAACTCTTAGAGAATTAATCTTAGAAAAAGCTGGCGAAGGTGTAATGAGTGCAATTAACTTCAATCTAGGTGTGGATACACAAGAAGATCCAAAAGGTGGCGATCCTCGTATCGTTATTACACTTAACGGGAAATTCTTACCGTTCCGTACATGGTAATTAATTAAAAATCTATATATATAATTAAAATGATTTTATAGATTTACAAAATCCATCCTTTTTAATCTAACTGTATAGAAAGGGTGGATTTTTACTATGAGATTCTTTTTCGGCAAAGGAGACTAATATGAATAAAAAATACTTTAATACGAGCTTTAGTATTCTACAGTGGTTTGTGTTTTTATTAGCAAATGCAATTGCATTGCCTATAATTATTGGTGGCATATTCTATTTATCAATAGAAGATATCTCAACATTAATGCAGCGAACTTTTTTAGTCGTGGGAGTAAGTTCATTTATACAAGCATGGTTTGGGCATCGCTATCCCATAGCAGATGGTCCAGCCGGTTCTTGGGTAAGTATATTTGTCATACTGGGACAAGTAGCTATGCATCAGGGCCAAAGCGCAAAAGACGTGTTGCAACTTTTAGAAGGCGGGTTAATTATTGCAGGTATATTACTCTTCGTTCTTGGTATAACAGGGCTTGTTCATCGAATTCTACGCTTATTTACACCTTTGGTTACAGGCACTTTTCTTTTAATATTATCTCTTCAGCTTAGTGGTGTGTTACTAAAAGGAATGATGGGATTACAAGGAGCTGTAACTCATCCTGATTATACAACGGCTACTATTGCGCTCTTTGTTTTTGCCCTTATTACTTTCTTATCAATTAAAGGGAAAGGATGGATGAAAAGTTACGCTGTGTTACTTGGAATTTCATGTGGTTGGCTTTTGTATGCTGTATTAGGAAAATCATCTCATATGCCTTCACACACACCGTTAGTTAAGTTACCAGAGCTATTTTCTTGGGGCACACCTAGATTCGATATTGGAATGACTCTAACTGCGACTTTATTTACCTTTCTTTTAGTTGCAAATACAATTGCTGCTATTTCGGCTGTAAAACAAGTGGCTCCGTTATCTAAAGAACATGAAAAGCAAACACTGAACCGTGGTGTATGGGTCGGAGGTATATCACATATTATCTCGTCATTGTTCTCTACAATTGGAATTGTACCATTACCTGCATCAGCAGGATTTATTCAACTAACAGGCCAAAAAAAAGTGAAGTCGTTTCTTATAGCAAGTCTTATATTAGCAGGTATTTCTTTTATCCCCTCAATTGTAAACTTTATATCCTTGCTACCAGGTCCTATTGCTAATGCTGCACTTTTAGCAACATTTGTCCAAGTAATAGGCATTTCATTTCAATCCATTTTACGTGAAGAATTAAATCAACGCCGATTAACTATATTAGGAATTTCATTATTAATCAGTTTGGGAATAATGTTTCTTCCAGAAAGTGCATTTAGCGGAATTCCTTCTTCCTTACAATATGTTTTAAGTAATGGATTACTTGTGGGTACCATGCTTGTCATTCTATTGGAACAGTTTTGGAAAGAGTAAAATTTGTGACTAAGTAAAAAAGCGCCCTGCTTACAGGGCGCTTTTTTATACCTAATGACTAATACTAGCAGTTGGGTATAATGTTGTTCCTCCAATTGAAACTTTTATTTCATTTGTTAATGGAACATTTTGTTCATTAATAATTGTTCTCCACCATTCCCATGCAAGACCAGTACATTCTCTTGCTACGATTTTTATATTTTTTGAATTTGGTGGAAGAGGGATAACTGTAGAGTAATGAGCCGTTTTTTCTTTGCCGCTACCATCCCATGTTTTATGTGTTAGTACTTCTTTACCATTTTGATCAAATGTGAATTCATCCCAAGATACATCAAATTGCGCAACGTAAGCACCGTAATGATCCAGTGTCATTTTAGCACTTGAATATTCTGTAGTTGTCGTCTCGATATAATCTGTATTGTTATGAACAGCAGCAGTTGCATTATCTTTTAAAAAAGTACTTGTATATGAAATTGGGTATGCTGGATTTTTAAGACTTAATTCAGCATTATCTTTAATGATATTTCGGATTTCATTGAAATCTTTAGTAACAACCTTGTTATGCTCTTTCGCATCTCCGCCTAATACTACAGCGGTAAAGGTACTTTCTTCAAAAATATCTTTGTACTGTCCACTCGTTTCGACGCTGTTATTCTTAAGTAAGGCTTTAAAAGCAGCTTGTACATCTTTGCTCTTAGATGTTGTTTCTAATTTTACATAAACAGTTCTACCATAAGCTACATTTGAGACCATAACAGGTGGAGCCGAATTACTTACACCTTTACGAGTTAACTCACCAAAAGTAACACTATTATCAAAAAGATCGGATGGATTGTTAGGTAGTTCAGCACTTACGGTATAAAATATTTGCTTATATGCCGCTACCATCACTTTTTTCTCTCCATTTGCAACCGCATTAAAATCAATGTTTAGACTGTTATCAAGATATTTGGCGTTAACGTTAAGGGCACTTGCGATTTGTGATTTACTATAAACCATAGATTCTGTATACTGCATTCTTGCGGGTAACGTATGTGTTTTAGAATACTTTTCATTCCAAGTAGATACTAAATCATCTACTGCTCCAGCCACATTACCATATGTCGGATTTTGGACATTGATTGTATTTTCTTTTCTCATGCCAGGTAAGTCTATACTAATATTCAAAGGCTTTCTCTTAGCCACTAATAAACTCGGTTGATTGTCTGCAAAAGCTTTATTTGCAAGTTGTACAGCTCCTGGATACGTGCGATTCACTACAGAATCAATAATTGAAATATCGACTGGTGACGTTGTAAGTGATTTTTTCTCGCGTTCCACTACTACAAATTTACCATTTGAATTGATACTTTCTTTCGGAACAAAACTCTCTACTTTATCACCATTTACAGCTAAAACCTCTTGATTATTATATTTAAGATTTGCTATACCAGTATCAATGCCACTAGCATTTTGGGTTACATCAGTTGCATTACTTGCTTGTGTTTCTGCGAAGGAAATAGATGAATAATTAATAGTGCATAGACTAACTAATAAACATGCAAGGAACTTTCTTCTTTTAGTGTTTTTCTTAATATTCAGAAAAATCACCCCGTTCTTTTTTTAGTAAAATATGATAATGATTGATAAATGATAGCTAACTAATAAACCTACATAAACGCTTTTAAAAGTTCTTGAATTAACGGGATTACGCCACCTACAAATTTCAAAACTGCCATTGCGATTTCCATATTATTTCCTCCTTTTTATTGCTATGAAAATGTGATTTATCTTTATGCCCTCATTATAGTGACCCCTTACACTTTTATCAATACACTCTTATATGCAATATTACATACAAAAAAACAAGCTGAATTCTTATAAAAAGTTATACAGAGATATTTTTTTCGTTTGGTAGATACTTGAAAAGGTGAAGCATTCTTTTGCATTTTATGAGTAATCTACAAGTTTATTGTTGGAAGCGTCACAGGACCAGAAGTAATGAAATACCTGAGGGACTGTTGCCAGCAGCCAGAAACATTAAGAGTCATCATGAGCAATCACATAAAAAAAGCTGCTGCCTATAAAATACAGACAGCAACTTCAACTAGGGTAGCTTGCATAATCTACGCAAGTTACAGTATTTTTTTACATTTTGTAACTAATAAACAGCGATTGGACCATAAGGACCATTGATAATTTCTATTTTTGTTTCAAAAATATCTGTCAAAATTTCTGGGTCCATAACCTCTTCTACTGTTCCAAAAGCAGCAATTTGTCCATCTTTCATAGCACAAATTTTGTCAGAATATTTAGCCGCAAAATTTATATCATGCATAACAGTCAGAATTGTTCTTCCGAATTCATTAGCTGCACGTCTCAAATGCTCCATCATTTGAACAGAACGAGCAACATCAAGGTTATTCAGAGGCTCGTCCAAAAGTACATATTCAGTCTCTTGGCACAATACCATCGCTACATATGCCCTTTGTCTTTGACCACCAGAAAGCTCATCTAAATATCTATTCTCTAAATTAGTTAAATCTAAAAAATCGATATATTTAGAAATGATAGCTTCATCCTCTTTAGTTAATCTTCCCTTTGAATAAGGAAAGCGCCCAAATCCAACTAATTGTCTAACAGTAAGCCTAGTTACAAAATGATTTTCTTGTCGCAATATAGTCAAAACTTTTGCTAGGTCTTTTGATTTGGATTCAGAAACATCCATATTCGCTACCTGAATTTGACCTTCATCCATATCTAAAAGTCTGCCAATCATCAAAAGTGTCGTTGACTTTCCAGCGCCATTTGGTCCAATTAAAGAAGTAAAGCCTGCTTTTGGTATTTCAATATCCAAAGGTCCTATTTTTACCTTATCAGTATAGAACTTTTTAACATTATCAATTTTTATCATAAAGCCCTCTTCCTTAAAACTATAGTTAAGAATATGATTCCACCAAATAATTCAATAATAACTGAAACTACACCTTGAGCATGGAATACATGATACATTAAAAAGTATGCACTCGTCATTATTAAAAATCCTATTGCAAAAGCCATCGGAAAAATATATCTATGATCATAAGTTGACGCCGCCTGATAACTCAAAGTTGCTACTAAAAAGCCGTAGAAAGTAAGTGGCCCAATTAGAGCTGTTGAAATGGACATCAAAATAGCAACTAATACAAGCGTATAAATTACACTAGGTTGATATTTAACTCCAAAAGAAGTAGCAACATCCTTTCCTAGTGACAAAACATTCAAATTCTTAGAATGAGCAAAAATTAATACTGCTACAATTATGATCATAGGAATTACAATAGGAAAATATGCAGGATCTGCATGATTAACAGAACCAAATAATCTCGCTTGTAAAATATCAAATTCTGAAGGCGCAAGTAGTTTCCTCATGAAAGTTGACACAGAATTTAGCCCGGTACCAATAATAATTCCAACTAAAAGCATAAGTTGTAAATTCCCGTATTTACCGGAAAGTAACCATCCATAAAGTATCAAACTCATAAAGACCATAACAACGACTTGAAATAAAAATGATCCAATTCCATTAAAATTTATCAATGCACTAGCACCAAAGAAGAATATTGTACTCGTTTGAATTGCTGAATAAAGTGATTCGAAACCTAAAAGCGAAGGCGTAATAATCTTATTATTCGTAATAGATTGGAAAGCAACTGTCGACAAGCTATGGCAAACAGCTGCAATAATCATTGCAACAATAGCTACTATCCTTCTCTTAACAACTGGGATAAAAGAAGGTGAATCTATCGGAACTGGATTGTTATAAACTAAAAGTCCATATGAAGAAAGGAGGCCTAAAGCAATCAATGTTATCAGTACAATCCAATAACGTCTTGCTTCCTTCTTAGAACGAAAAGCACTAGCTGATCTACTTTCATTATGAAGGCTAGAATCGATTTCGACATTTTCTTTATTTTTATATTCTAATGTGATCATCGTAGCCTCCTTGGTTTTCTTTGCCTTAATAAAATAGTAATAAACACGACTGCTCCCACTGTTGCAAGTATTAAAGAAACAGGTACTTCAAACGGCTTTATAATTGTTCGAGAAATGATGTCACAGGCAGTTATTGTCCCCATTCCGATCACACACACCCAAGGTAAATTACTCCTAAGATCATCGCCTCTAAACATCGAAACAATATTTGGAACAATTAATCCCAAGAAAGGTAAGTGTCCAATAACAGCTGCAACAATTCCAACTGCAACAGAGATAAGGCCAGTCCCAAAAAGAACAATTCTATTGTAATTAACTCCAAGGCTTGTTGCGACATCTTCTCCTAGTCCAGCTAAAGTCAATCTATTAGCATACATAAAAACAAGCAAAGTAATGATAACAATCAGCCATAAATATTCATATCTTCCAACCTGAACGTTAGCAAATGAACCTACAAACCAAGTTTCAATACTTTGCGTCATTTGAAAAAGGAGTCCCAAAAAAGTAGACACTGCAGAAATAACTGCTCCAAGCATCAATCCAATAATCGGGACAATTAAAGACGAACGAAGTTTAACTCTTCTTAAAAATAAAAAGAAAATCATAGTTCCTATAAAAGAAAAAATGATTGCACCAGTCATTCTTTGAACTAAAGTCGGGGCAGGAAATAATAAATATACAAAAAGCAGGCCTAAGCCTGACCATTCAATAGTCCCCGTTGTAGTAGGTTCAACAAAACGATTCTGTGTAATGAGTTGCATTACGAGTCCTGCCATCGCCATTGCAGCACCAGTAAGCATTAATGCAACTGTTCTCGGAACACGAGTTATGAAAAACATCTCCATTCCGTCCTCTTGTCCGCGTATATCATAAACTCCAGTAAACAGTGATATAATCCCTAAAATTATAACAATCATAATCGCGATTATAAAAGGTTTTGTCCATAATTTATTGTGATTATAAAACTGGGGTTGAGAAGTATTCTCAACCCTAGAAATTATATTTTTTGACACTGTTTCGTACTCCTTTACACTACTTAGCTAAAGTTTTTGCAATATTACCAAATAACTCTATGTAAGTCTGAATTGATTCATTTGTGTAAGTATCTTCTGGTGCATAAACAACTTGTTTTTTAGAAACAGCAGTTGTGTTTTGAAGAGCAGGTGATTTAGAAATAACATCTTTAGCAGGAGCTGAAGTAGCTGCATCAGATGTTGCAGCATCACGATCTAAAACGAAAAGCCAATCAGGATTTGTTTGTGCAATAGCTTCAACAGAAACGTCATCACCTTTATGACCTGCAGTAGAATTAGAAACTTCTAGTGCTGGAGTCCAACCGAAAATTTCATACATCGGTCCCCAAACGCGACCAGAATGTGGAGCAGCAAAACCAATATTTCCACCAGTAACGATAACACTCATAACTTTATCTTTTCCGTTATAAGCAGATTTTGCTTTTTCAATAGATTTATCAAAATCAGCTACTAATTGTTTAGCTTCTTTATCTTTATCAAAGATTTTCCCTAAAGCAATTGTAGAATCTTTAAGTCCTTTTACTAAGTTTTCACCAGGCTTAGTAGCTTTCTCAGAAACATCAACATTAAGATCAATAACAGCTGCATTTGGCACTAATTTTTTGATCTCTTCGTAATGACCAGCAAATCTTTGACCAACGATTACAAGTTCAGGGTTTGCCGCTGCGATAATTTCAAGATTTGGTTCGCGGTGATTTCCAATATTTTGAACTTTTTCATCCTTTACATATGCTGAATCTGCAGGCATTACATCCTTTGGAGCAGCCGCTAATTTAATTCCCCAATCAGCTAAAGTTTCAAAAGTTCTATTATCTAAAGCAACTACATTCTTTGGATTTACAGGGACTTTAACAGTTCCATGAGCATCAGTGATTTCAACCGTTTTTGGCTTATCACTACTATCACCTTTATTAGCCTTCGAAGTTTCCTTACTTGAATCCGAGCAAGCTACTAACATTAAAGTGAAGATTGCTAGAATACTCACTAATTTTAAAAGCATAGATTTTTTCATACGTATACTCCTTATAATGTAATTTAGTTCGAAAATGATAAAGTCCATAGATTGAATTAGATAGTAACTTTTATGCACCCAAATCGCTATTGATAATCATTTTCATTTGAACATCCTGTTAATTAGTATAGTCATTAGTTCTGTGAAAATCTTGTGAATGGTGTGAGTTAATAAAATTAAATATAAATTGGATACGTTCTCAACTAATGCGCGCTAGAGTCGTCCCCTCCACACTAACCAATAGATAAGCACCTTATAAAGTGAAACTTTATAATCAGTGGGTTTTGTTCATCCCCCACTGATTATTAGCCTTCACCAATCGGGCTTTACGGACAGCACGCCCCCCACCTAACTTCTTTGCTTTCGCTGAATTTTGAGGTTGGGGTCTTACTACCCGGCAAATAGCGGGATAAACCATGATTTCTCCTACAAAGCACGCCCATTAATAGCTAATATTTTCATAATTCATTGCCTGATAGAAACATTCTTTTTATAGTTTCCGTCTTTTAATATTTCTCAGAAACTATTTGATTATCAAATTTAATACAAAAAAACGAGTAAAACTGAATGAAACAGTTTTACTCGTTTTTTCTATTATAACAAACTGCACTTTACCTATTATCTTATTTTTATCAATCAACCATTGAATAGCCTCTGCCATGTATCGTTTGAATATATCTGTCTTTCTTCTCACACTTTAATTTTTTTCTTACATACCCAATATATAAGTCTACTACATTGGGATTTACTACTACGTTATATCCCCAAACCTGATTCAAAAGCATTTCACGGCTCAATATTGTGTTTTTATTCTTGATTAAAAATACAAGTAAATCGTACTCGCGCTTCGTAAGTGAGAGATTTTCACTACCTTTTTTCACAATATTGCTAGATGCATCAACAAAGAGATCTTTAAACTGAAAAAAGTTTATCTCATTTTGCTGGATACAGTCAGTTCTTCTTAAAATCGCTTGAACCCTTGCTACTAATTCTTCTTTCACAAATGGTTTTCTTATATAATCATCTGCTCCTGCTTGTAACCCTGCTATACAATCCTTGCTAGAAATATTGTCGGTCACAATAATGATCGGTGTCGTTTTAACAAGTCGTATTTGTCTACAAATTTCTGGTCCGGATATACTTAATGAATCCCAATCCAATATGATAATATCCCAATCTTGTTCATATATTATATTTAAACCCTGGTTTTCATTGTGAAGTTTTAAAATGAAAGAGCCTTCTTGCGTTAGACCGCTTACGATTTTCTTCGCTAAAGACCGTTCATTCTTAATTACTAACACCTGCTTCACCGATGGTTCACCTCTACTTCAATATAACTTAGTTAGATAAAAACATAATTTAAGATTTATAAATGTTAAATCCCTAAAAAAAGCCATTATAACAGCTTATTAGGAGAACTCTATATAATCTTACAATAGATATGGATAGAAACACAAAGGATATGAAGATTTAAATACATATTATTTAATCATTAAGAGTAGCTATTATATAGTAACTGCAATTTGTTCCACCATTGATATTTATTATTTTATTTGGAATATAATAAAAGCATAGTCTACAGAAAAATTTCAACATATTAAAAGCCAATTTTCTATTAAGAAAGTTGGCTTTTTGATTAGTTAGATTCTTATGCAACATGAGCGAAATTATAAATTGTTCCGTAAATTGTAGTACAACTAAAAAGCCCTGTAGGTGGATAAGCTTTGCTAAAAAATCTTTTTAAATTTGCAAAAAGACGAAAACCATTTAGATCTCCGTCTTCACAATATTCTCACCTTACAGTTGATGATTTACAAAAGCCAAAATCATGCCAGCACAAAATGAAATAAATCCAATTAGGACTAAAGGAAGAGTGAAGCCCCCCCCAAGCAGGTTTATTAACAAACGCCCTTATTCTAAAATTAATTCTTGCTAAAGACATGATAACGATACCTGCTATTGATAAAATTGTAGTTAGATAAGTCATTTATAACGATACTCCTCTTTTATATTGATTTCGTATTTCCGGAAATTATCTGTTTTAGCAACATATTCTCTACTAAACTCAGCAATTTCTTATTACTGAATTGACAGCGTTTCTTCTTCACATATGTCATATAACACCATAGTTTCTCTAACGCCCCTTTTTAAAGAATTTAAACTCTATTGAAATATAAATACCAGGGATTATAATATAGAAGAATTGCACTACAAATTATCTGTGCAGGTGTTACAGCCTCAATTCGCTCCTAATAAAAAAGGACAAACCAGACGGTTCGATCCTTTTGTTTTTATAACACACTCTCTTATTTTCTAAAATGTCTTAACCTCTTTGCTCTAACACAGCTACTAGTTAATTTGTCCTAACTCATTATGAGGCACCGTTCAATTTGTCTACGATACCTTTATCTATTTTTGCTTGATCTACTTTAGCTATTTTAGAAACAATCCCACGACGATCTTCCCAATCAATCAAATAATATTGATTTTTTTCCAATTTATCTTGTACGGAAATTTGCAGTTTTCTTTCTTCCCCTTTTTTATCGTACACCTTCTCATCGTAAACATGATACGTAAGAACTTCTCCATTACTCAATTTTTCGTTTTCTACTTTAGAATCCGTCATTACTTTTACATAATATTGTTTAGTTGAATAGTATCCATTCCCTGACTTCAGGTAGTAGAAAGCCCCTCCTACTATAGCTAATAATACAAAAATTCTCATGATCCATTTCATACGATAATACCTAACCTTTCTGCTCTACTTGTAAGATTTATATTCATTAACATATAAATCTTCCTTACCTTAAGTATGCTTTATCAAAAAAAAGGGACAATTCAGTTTCCTTACACCCACATTACACTTTTGTAATCCTATCATTCTGGCTTACAACATTATTAGCATTTTATAAAAGAAGCATAATTTTGCCGCAAACAAAAAGACCCTTTGCTCATACTAAATAAAAGAAAGCATAACAAGAGCACTTACCCATAGAATAAGTGCTCTTGTTATGCTTTCGCGATCGTATGATATTGATTGCCTTTAGGAAAGTGTAGTGTCACTTTTGTATATTCGTTCTCTTTCGATTCAATAGAAATATCATGCCCTAATTTATGAGACAATCGTTTCGCTAAATATAATCCTAATCCCGTTGATTTCGTATGAACTCGTCCATTCACTCCTGTAAATCCACGTTCAAATACTCGTCCAGCGTCTTCAAGCTTAATACCAATTCCATTATCTTGAATAATGAGACGCTTTTCATTTTCGCTTTCCTCTCCAATAAACTTAATTTCTCCATGCGAATCAGTATACTTCAATGCATTTGCCACAATCTGATCGACAATAAAAGATAGCCATTTTGTATCACTCTGTACTAAAAGTTGTAAGTTTGTGCGTTTAAATTGAATGCGTTTTGAAATAAATGACTTAGCATATTTTTTCATACTAGCTCCCGTAATCGCCTCTAGAGAAACTTCTTGAATAAAATAATCTTTTGAGAAGGAATCAAGCCGTGAATAATATAAAGCTTGTTCAACGAAGTGATCTATTTTCCCTAACTCATCCTCTAATTTATCAATTAAAATAGGAGTTCGTCGTGAGCTATTAGCGAGATCTATCTATAAGGAGTTATTGTTAGTATTCTTATTCCCAGCTACTATTGGCATCTCCCATGTAATTGTTGGTATGAATATGTTCTCCTTCATTATGGTTGACCCATACTTCCGTATTTGGGTTCCACTGGCGATTTTTGCGGTAATCTACACTGTTTATTACTTAATTACAGTTCAGTTGTATAAAAGTATTGTGCTTCCGAAAGAAAGATAATACAAAAAGCTGGTGACATGCTGTCATCAGCTTTTTTATACCCTTATTAATCATTTATCCAATATACTAATATATGAACTAAATTCTATTTTTAAATTTCAACAACTGATCTGAATAGACGAAAGGAGTTATTTTATTGCAACATGTGAAACAACTACTAAGAAATTCTCTACACTTTTTCTTTAGTAAACAGATTAGAAAATTTTCCGCCTATAACTTAAGCAAAAAAACAAATGCATTTATTTGTATTGCTATTTATATGTATATAGGGACCAAAATCATTTCTATTCTCTTTAACCCCAAGGAGTTTTATGGGCTATGGTTCGTTAATATGAGTTGGCTTATGGTCATGTTACTTTATCTATATTTCGCTAAAAATATTTACTTCGAAATGAAACAAGAACATCAAAAGGTGAAAGAATTGACCTTCTTTTCTCTCTTTGATTCCCATAAAGAATTACCTTATCGAAGGTACATTTACAAGTGCTATACAAAAATATTGTATAGCTTGCTCATCTCTGCATCGAGCTTCAATAGCTTATTACAAATTAATGCATCCATCTCATCTTCTTTTTCAGACCTAATCTCTAATGTGATGCAAATGATTTTACTTTTAAGTGCGGTAACAGTGACTAGCCTTTATCTTGCACTACAATGGACAAATATATTAATGACCATATTATTAATACTCTCTTCAGTTATCACTGGAACGATAATAAGTACTAGTTTATTATCAACGATAGGTAGTTTAACTCATTTTGACCTTTTAAATAACTTCTCCATCATCTTAACAATTTTCATCGGAATTATCGTCCAAATGGGAATTGTATGGATACGACCTCCTTATCAACTAAGTCGTACAGAAAATGCTTTTTTCATATCCAATTCAATGATTGCAACAACGCTATTATTGCTCGTTATTTTTATTCAGGATGTTTCTGTACTACTTGGCGAGGAAATGAATTTTAATATGAGTGATTTTAAAACGAATTTAGAAAAGAAAGCTCAATTAGCTTTATTACCTTATACAATTGGCGCAACCATTAATTTTATGTATATAAAGTTAAAATCTAATCGTATCGCCCAAAAAGCAGAAATAAATATGTTAGAGGTTATTTATTTGTTAGAAGAAAATGACATCGATCGTCTTTCTCCTACACAAAAACAAACAATAGTTACTAAAATCAAGAAATGTGTCTATTACGGTGGAACATCATTCCGCTTACTTCTCCTTACAAATCCAGCAACGAAACAGTTCATAAAAAAAATGAAGTTAGATGAGAGAACTTCCTAAAATCATCTACTTCAGACTTCGGCTATTCTTTCAATAGAATAGCCTTTTTTCATACTTCTGTAAGATTCCTTACAATACTGTAAGCCAATTGTTAGTTACTTCGATGTTTCCAATCTTACATTTTATATAAACTAAAAGTAGATAATCAATCAACAATAAAGACACTTTTAAAGGAGCGAATTCTCATGAAAGAAAACCAAGACTTATTATTCAGCTACATCGCTACCGTTTCTTGCTTAGGCGGTTTCATTTTACTATCTGGCGTTGCCGCTATTATTAAAATCACTCAACAACTTTTCATGTAATATACAAATTCATTGCAATCATACATTATTAAATCACTTAAAGGAGCGAATTCTCATGAAAGAAAACCAAGACTTATTATTCAGCTACATCGCTACTGTTTCTTGCTTAGGCGGTTTCGTTTTATTATCTGGTGTTGCTGCTGTTATTAAAATCGCTCAACAACTTTTCATGTAATATATTTTCATTACTACTTTAAATTTAAAATCATTCAAGATGACGAAAAATCACTTTTTATATAGATAGATTTCAAAATAAGGGTTCCTTACAAAAATGTAAGTTTCCAGTTAGATACATCGATGCTTGCACATATATATTCCTTGTAAACTAATAATTAGTTAGTCCAGTTTAAACATACAAATAACTTTTAGAGGAGTTTTTATATGAAAAAAATACTTGCTTCATGCGCAACTTTCGCCCTATTCGCTAGCTTTGCGGTAGGATGTGATGTATCTTCTCCAAGCAAAATTGGTACAGAAGAATACTACGTTCAAATCCAAGGTGAAGGTGAAATTAAAGAAAATAAACGTGTCTATACTTTACCTACTTACGGTGAAGATGGAGGCGAAAAAAAAGTTACTTTCGCTAGTCAAAAACCAAGTAATGAAAAAATGAAAGAAAATGCATTTTTACGCCTTTACATTAAACAAGAGGACAAAAAGAAAACAGATATACCAGACACAGAAGTTAAATCTTATGAAGAAGTACAAAAATCAGATTTACCTGCAAAAACAAAAGAAAAATTAGGGATAAAATAATAAATGATTATCAAAAACAAATAAAAGGAGTATCTCTTGTTAAGCAAGAGATACTCCTTTTATTTGTGGAAGCATAAGTTGGCCGTGTGTTAATTATTAACCCATAAGCTGACCGTGAATTTCACAAAACAGCAAATAAAAATACCTATTAGCAGCATAGGATATTCAAAATTACTAGCTTATTCATTAGAATCTTTATATGATACACCCATGACCTCTAACAAAGAAGAGGAAATTGATAAAGTCTTGCCGTGGTCAATGGATTTACCATCTAGTTGCAGAGTGCCGAAAAAAAGTGAAGTAAACAAAAAATAACTCTAAAATCAACTTTTATTGTATATTTTGGAGTTACTTTACGTTTACAATTACATGGTAGAGATGATTTCGTGCTTTTTCTTTTGATTTTCTACTTCGCCTTAATAAAAGATTTATTCCTGCTTTCCTACACATACTTAAAAGTAGGAGACTTCTTTCAAATTGTGTTAAAATTTTGTGAGATACTATTCGATATACATTAATAAAGGTGAGGGTACCCAGTGAACAATAACGACAATACATATTGCACTATGGTTATATTTGGAGCAACAGGAGATTTAGCGAAGAGAAAATTATTCCCTTCTATATATAGCCTATATAAAAAAGGACAGCTCTCTAAAAATTTTGCTGTTGTTGGTGTAGCGAGACGTGAATGGAGTGACGATGTATTTCGTGAAAATGTATTAACCTCTATTCAAGAATCAAAAATTGAACCAGGGAATGATTTAGATGAATTTTTAACTCATTTCCGCTACTTAGCGTTTGATGTTACGAATACTGCTTCATACCAAGATTTGAATGCATTAATTACTAACCTTGAAGAACAATTCACTATTCCAGGAAACAGAATGTTTTATATGGCGATGGCTCCTGAATTCTTTGGAACAATTGCTTCTTACTTGAAATCAGAAGGCGTGACAAACTCAAGCGGCTGGAATCGATTGATTATCGAAAAACCTTTTGGACATGACTTGCCATCCGCACAAAAATTAAATGAAGAACTTCGTCACGCATTTGCGGAAGATGAAATTTATCGCATTGACCATTATCTAGGAAAAGAAATGGTTCAAAACATTGGCGTTATTCGTTTTGCAAACGCAATATTTGAATCATTGTGGAATAATAGATACATCTCTAATATTCAAATTACATCCAGTGAATCTTTAGGCGTAGAGGATCGCGGAGGATACTATGACAATTCCGGTGCCTTAAGAGATATGATACAAAATCATATGTTACAAATGGTTGCTTTACTGGCAATGGAACCGCCAATTCGTTTAACAACAGAAGAAATCCGAAGCGAAAAAATTAAAGCATTACGTGCACTTCGACCAATAGCAGTAGACGAAGTGGATCAATACTTTGTGCGAAGTCAGTATGGTCCAGGAACAATCAATGGAAAAGAAGTTCCTGGGTACAGAAGCGAAAATAAAGTGGATCCAAACTCAAGAACGGAAACATTTGTGGCGGGTAAATTATTAATAGACAATTTCCGCTGGGCTGGTGTGCCGATCTACATTCGTACGGGTAAACGCATGCAAGAGAAATCAACAAAAATCGTTATTCAGTTTAAAGAATTGCCAATGAATTTATATTCTAAATTAGAAAACAGCGTTCATCCGAACCTGCTTATTATTCATATTCAGCCGGATGAAGGAATTTCTCTTGTTTTAAATGGTAAGAAAATCGGTACTTCTGAAAAGACGAAACCATTTAAACTTGATTACTGCAATGACTGCGTAGACGGAGTAAATACACCAGAAGCTTATGAGAAGCTGATATATGATGCAATTCAAGGCGATGCAACAAACTTTACTCACTGGGATGAAGTAGCGTTATCATGGAAATTTGTTGATGTTATTTCTAAAGCATGGAAACAGGATGTATCAACCGATTTACTTACTTATGAATCAGGATCAATGGGACCTCAAGCTTCAGATGATTTGCTTGCAGAAAACAGCTTACATTGGTGGCCAATTTCCGATGATAGTGACTATTCAATCTAATCCTAGCAAAGGCAAAAAGAGAATTTTTATGAAAAAAGTATATGACATTACAGTACCTATTTACGAAGGAATGCCTGTATATAAAAATAAACCAGAAAAAACAGCCTCAACTTTCTAAAGTTACAAACGGTCATGTAACAGAATCCACATTAAAAATGGATGCTCATACAGGAACGCATATTGATGCGCCTTTGCATATGATCAATGACGGAGACACGTTTGAAACACCTGATATCGAGAAATTGGTGGGCGAAACAAAGGTTTTTGACCTGACACATGTTGAAGGTGGTATTACTTCAATAAAATGAAACTGCCCGTTAATGCAGAATAAAAAAATGGACCAAGATTTCAATCTTGGTCCATTTTTTATTTTATATCCATTTCGTATGGAATGTACCTTCTTTATCTACTCGTTTATACGTATGTGCTCCAAAATAATCGCGCTGCGCTTGTAACAAGTTTGCAGGTAGTGTTGCAGTACGATAGCTGTCATAGTAAGAAATCGCTGCTGAAAATGCAGGTACCGGAATACCTTGTTGTACAGCCAATGAGATAATTTGACGTAATCCGCCTTGGTATGACTCCACAATTTCTTTAAAGTATGGGTCAAGTAAAAGATTCGGTAAGTCAGTGTTCTTCTCATAAGCTTCTTTAATGTTCTGTAAAAAGGCTGCACGAATAATACATCCGCCTCTCCAAAGCATAGAAATGCTGCCAAAATCAAGGTTCCAGTCATATTCCTCAGAAGCTGCCTTTAATTGCGTGAATCCTTGCGCATAAGAACAAACTTTACTCATATATAAAGCTTGGCGCACTGCTTCAATTAATTCTGCTTTTTCAATTCCAAGCGCTGGTTTATCTTTAGGGCCAGATAATAATTTGCTTGCATGCACACGCTCTTCTTTTAAAGCAGAAATACAACGTGCGAATACAGATTCTGTGATAATCGGAAGAGAAATACCTAAATCAAGTGCACTTTGGCTTATCCATTTCCCTGTGCCCTTTTGTCCCGCAGTATCAAGAATAACATCCACTAATGGCTTTCCAGTTTCTTCATCTTTCTTCGTGAAAATGTCTGCTGTAATCTCGATTAGATAACTGTTCAGTTCGCCCTTATTCCATTCAGCAAATATTTCATAAAACTCTTCTGCAGTCAAATCAAGTGTTTGTTTCAAGAAGAAATATGCTTCACAAATTAATTGCATATCTCCATACTCAATACCGTTGTGAACCATCTTTACATAGTGGCCCGCACCATTAGGTCCGATATAAGAACAGCAAGGCTCGTCATTCACTTTTGCAGAGATATTTTCAAGCATATCCTTCACTTTTTCGTATGCAGCCTTCTGTCCGCCCGGCATAATAGACGGTCCCTTCAATGCCCCCTCTTCTCCGCCTGACACACCTGCTCCAATGAAATTGATTCCATTTTCGGCAAGACGTTTGTTTCGGCGAATTGTATCGACAAAGTATGTATTACCGCCGTCAATTAAAATATCACCTTTATCGAGGTGAGGAAGCAGAGAATCAATCGCCTTATCTGTAATTTCTCCTGCATTAACCATTAACAAAATTTTTCTAGGTGATTCAAGTGAGTTAACAAACTCTTCAACCATGTGAGTACCAACCATGTTTTTACCACGGTTTTCCTCAATGATTTCATTTACTTTTTCCTTTGAAATATCATATAGGGCAACAGAATACCCTTTACTTTCAAAGTTAAGTGCGAGGCTTTTTCCCATAACGCCCACACCAACAACTCCAATTTTTTGCTTTGGCATATTTCATCGTTCCTTTCTATGCATGTTACTCTGTCTATATTATAGTATATATACCTAAAGTAACACTTTAATCAAATAATCCATCTTATTCATTTCAATATGCTCCGCCAAGATGCGTGTAAAAGATCATAGGGACACGGCACATCACCATCAAGTTAAAAAATAAAGAGAAACTTCCATCCTTATCAATTAATCATGAAAAATCACATCATCCAACTTCCGTATCCCACTTATGATCTTGCTCTACAAACACAATGCCTAATTCATGATGTCCACCGCGCTGTTTGAGCAAGGTGAAGCTAACCTTTTGTATCAAGTACTTCTAACTTACAAAATGCCCCTGTCGTCTTGGACTGCAGCGCATCATAAAACTCCTCTGTACTTTTAGGAATCACGCCGTTTATTTTCGTAATAACCTCTCCGGGCTTCAGATTAAATTCTGCACCGACTGTATTCGGGATCGTGCCTAACAACTACTAATCCATCATTGCGCGCTGTAAAATACGCTGGACGCGTTTCATCAGCAAATCGTTCCCTCATTGGCATACGGCAACGATCCGGACATTGACCCGCCACATCTGTAAAAAATAGAATTTTTGTATCTTTTTACTTTTCCAAACCCGAAATATTCTATTTAAATTGTTTTTTAACAATATACATTTTAAATTCATCCCAGTAGAGTGTACTTAATTGGGACGGTAGACTATTTGCCAATTTCCCTAAGGAAAGAGTATCCCATATGACTTATCCCAAAAGTTTAATTGGAAAAATTTTCAGATGTGGCGGGTTATTTTTTGAATCGTTTCCGTACCCCTTTTACTGTCTAGAAAGGTCTATACAAATAAGCTTAGTAATAAAGTAAATCCTAATCCGGCTACGGAAATGATAGTCTCAAGCAAGGTCCATGTTGCAAATGTTTCTTTCATGCTTAAACCAAAGTACTCTTTGAACATCCAGAAACCAGCATCGTTCACGTGTGAAGCAATTAAACTACCAGCTCCTGTTGCAAGGACAACTAAAGCAAGGTTAACGTCAGAGTGACCTAACATCGGGATCACTAAACCGACAGTTGTTAATGAAGCAACCGTAGCAGACCCTAATGAAATACGTAAGATGGCAGCGATAATCCATGCGAGCAAGATCGGTGATAATGAAGTTCCTTTGAATAATTCGGCTACATAGTTACCAACGCCGCCATCAATTAATACTTGTTTGAAGGCTCCGCCTCCGCCAATAATTAAGAGCATCATCCCAATATTTGAGATCGCTGTTGTACAAGATTCCATCACGTTCTTGATTGGAATATTTCTTGCCAATCCCATTGTATAGATCGCAACTAATAAGGATATCAACATGGCAGTATCCGCATTCCCAATAAACTGGATCGCTGCTAGTAAACTATTATCTTTAAATCCCATTGTTTTTTGCAGCAAAGTAATAATTGTAGCGATTGCCATTAAAATAACAGGCAGTAAAGCGGTAAAAACACTGATTCCAAAGCCAGGAGTTTCTTCAAGTTTAAATACTCTCTGCTCGCCTAAAGATTTGATATTACCAGTTTTTGTGAATGCTTCAGGTACTAGTTTTTTTGCAATTTTAGTAAATACAGGTCCCGCTAAAATAACTGTTGGAACCGCTATCATAAAACCATAAAGTAATACTTCACCGATGTTTGCATGCAACTCACCAGCGATAGCAGTTGGTCCTGGGTGTGGCGGTAAAAATCCGTGTGTTACAGATAAAGCTGCTGCCATCGGAATACCGAGATATAAGATAGAAACTTTTAATTCTCTTGAAATAGCAAATACAATCGGAATTAATAATACTAATCCTACTTCAAAAAATAATGCAATACCGATAATAAATGAGGCAGTCACAACAGCCCATTGAATGTTCTTTTCACCAAATTTGTTCACAAGGGTCATGGCAATGCGTTGTGCGCCCCCAGAATCTGAAAGCAACTTACCTAACATCGCACCAAGTCCAAAAACGAGTGCTAAATGACCAAGTGTTCCGCCTAATCCTGCTTCAATGGTTTTAACAATTTTTTCTGGCGGCATTCCAAGTACTAAAGCAACGCCGAACGATACAATGATTAATGAAATAAAGGTATTTAATTTAAAGCGCATTATCAGTAAAAGTAATGCTAAAATCCCAATTGCTACAATGACTAATGGCATCGTAATTCCCCCATAATATTAGCTGTATTTGTGTTTATCCCCTATTTTTTTGGTAGTAACCCCCAACCTCAAAATTTAAAGAGAGATGAGGAGTGGGGGATCACTGATGAAAGTTTTACTTTATTAAATTTCTTTGATAATTAGCAATTCGTGTATAATCGTCTTCTAATACTCTTGATAGGTTGATAAATATCGGTAGTAATTGTCTATATTCTTTTGTTGCTTCTTCTTTCGGTGTGTGTTTGTAGGTGCTGCCAACCATTTCGGAAACGATTTCAAAAGAATCAATTTTTCCTGTAGCATAGAGACCTAATATACATGCACCTAGACAGGAGCTTTCGTAGCTTTTTGGAACAACGACTTCAGATGAGAAAATATCGGACATCATTTGTCGCCAAACGTCAGACCTTGCGAAGCCTCCTGTTGCTTGAATACGGGTCACAGGACCGTCCATGCATTCGATTAATGCTAAAAATACGGTGTATAAATTATAAATAACGCCTTCTAAAGCTGCACGAATCATATGTTCCTTCTTATGTGACATAGTTAAGCCGAAGAATGATCCACGTACATCTGGATTCCATAATGGCGCACGTTCACCTGCGAGGTATGGGTGGAATAATAATCCGTCTGCGCCAGGTCTCACTCGTTCAGCAATTTTGGTTAATACATCGTATGGATCAATTCCTAGTCTTTTCGCAGTTTCTACTTCTGATGAAGCAAGTTCATCGCGAATCCAGCGAAGGACCATCCCTCCATTGTTTACCGGTCCACCAATTACCCAATGTTTTTCCGTTAAGGCATAACAGAATATTCTTCCTTTTTCATCTGTTTGCGGCTTGTCAATGATGGTTCGAATGGCACCACTTGTCCCGATTGTGACTGCAATCTCACCTTTTCTAATTGCATTCACACCTAGATTAGAAAGCACTCCATCACTGGCACCAATGACAAACGGTGTTTGTGAATCGATACCAATCTTTTTAGCTAAATCCGGATTGCAGTTGCTAAATATTTTGGTGGTTGGTACGAGCTCAGATAATTGAGCAGGTGTTACACCAGCAATTTTTAAAGCTTCTTCATCCCAATCTAGTGTTTGTAGATTCATCATCCCCATGCATGAAGCGAGAGAATGATCCACAACATATTGATCAAAGAATTTTTTAAAGATATATTCTTTTATTCCGATATATTTTTTCGTTTTGACTGCGATTTCAGGGTGGTCATTCACAATCCAAGTAATTTTACTTAATGGTGACATGGGGTGAATGGGTGTTCCTGTTCGTCTATAAACTTCATGGCCATTCAGTTCATCTTTGATTTTATGTGCCCATGCCTCACTGCGATTATCTGCCCAGGTGATACAAGGTGTCAGCGGATGGTCATTTTCATCCATTGCAATGACACTGTGCATGGCGCTGCTAAATGAAATAAACGATGGTTTTTTATCTGAATGATGTCTCGTTATATTTGAAATCGCTCGCAAAACAGCTTGAAAAATCTCTTCTGGATCTTGTTCCGCTGTGGATATATCCGGTGTGCGCAGTGGGTAACCAATATTCTCTGTTTGGACGACTTCGCCTTTTTCAGTAAATAATACTGCTTTGGTACTTGTTGTACCGATATCTATACCTAACATATAGCTACTCATGTTCTTGCTCTACTCCTTTAGATAACATTTGTTGTGACATCCAGAGGTCTTCAACTTTCCCTTGAACATCATCAAAGTTTTGATGTAAGACCTCAATCATGAGGGCTCGATCTTTTGATTCAATCGCTTTTATATAAAGCTCATGATTTTTGATAATCCGTTCAAAGTCTTCGTATTTTTCCTTGAAACGGGTACGCATTGATAAAAGGACTAAGCTTTCCATAACAGGCTTTAAATTATTCCACATCATCAGGATATGGGAATGATGAATAGTGCGAATAATCGTTTCATGGAATAAGACATCTTGATAAGAAAACTCATCAGCATCATGATATTTAATGGCGATTTTCATCATTTCTATAATTTTATTCAGTTCCTTTACTAACTCGTTCGTGTCCATTTTTACAAGCCGTTCAAAGATAAACGTTTCTATGAGTAAACGAACATCGTATATTTCTTCAATTTCTTTTTCGGTTAAACCAATGACAACTGCGCCCATTCTTTCTAAGCGAATGATATTTTCTGAGGCCAGTACTTTTAATGCTTCACGAACAGGTGACCGACTTACAGAAAAATCGGCGGCTAATTTATTTTCTGATAGAATGGTACCGTTTTCAATTTTACCTGCAATAATACGCATTCTAAGTTCGCTCGCAACACGATCACCCGTAGAAGCTTTTGAAAGCCATTTTTCAGGATAAAGAAATTCCATTGATTCCGTCATAACGTCACCTTCTCATGTTAATCAAGTATACTTGTATACAAGTATTATAACTCAGATTTTTAATTATGCAAGCGCTTTACTTTTTGTGTCGATTTTTTAGGAGGACAGCCGAGATATTGAAATTATCTTGAATTTTCAAATCAAGAAGCATAAGTTGGCCATAAACTAAAAGAAGCATAAGTTGGCCAAAACGGCCATCTTATGCTTCTTGTTATATACAAAATAAAAAAACCACCAAATATGTATTGGTGGAGACGGTGGGAGTCGAACCCACGTCCAAAAATATCGGCACTTAAGCTTCTACGAGTGTAGTCGATATATTAGTATTTCGCAAACTCT
>Ga0209130_1000318_pt1 | contig 56545 bp, 40 predicted proteins | sample AraplaMF_Cvi_mLB_FD_184264 | JGI IMG/M metagenome (GOLD analysis project Ga0209130, IMG submission 184264) | Arabidopsis root microbial communities from the University of North Carolina, USA - plate scrape MF_Cvi_mLB (SPAdes) (version 2) | ecosystem: Host-associated > Plants > Roots > Endosphere... | reverse complement strand
TCGCGCATTCGTCCAGCATGTTGGTGACGAAGCCACGGCTCGAGCTGTAGCGGAGGGCCGCGATCGCCCCGACCGTCTGCCCGGAGAGGCTGTTCAGCGCCCGCGCATAGCTGCTCCCGTCCCCGACACCGGCGAGCGCGGTGAAGCCTTCATCGAACCCTGCGCCGCTGTCCCAGAGCTGCTGCAGATGCGCCGCGACCCGCCGCTGGTTCCTGCCCAATGAGCCGGCCGCCGCGCTAAACTCCGCCACCGGATTCACCTGCAGGCTGCTGCCGGATTGCTGCGTGTCGAAGCGGTAGAGATAGGTCCGGCTGGCCTCGAGGCCCGGATCGACCGCCAGCCCTCCCGTCGCGCTCAGCACCGTCACGGGGCGGTTGGCGAGCGACACCGGATGCACCTCCACCGTGCCGCCCAGGCTCGCACGGCCTTGCACATCGAGGAGATCCGACGTTCCGGTGCTGTGGTTCGTATCCACCACCAGAAGGCCGGTTGGGGTCTGAACAAGATTGCCCGCGAGCATGGTCCGGCCGATCCGTCGGTTGCCGCCGACGAGCAGAGACCCGGCATTGCGGAAGACGCCGCCCTCCCCGAGGATGACCGCCGCTGGAGCATCGATGACGCCGCCCGAGCGGTTGTCGAGCAAGTTGCCGGAGCCGCCGGAGAAGATGATATCGCCGGTAATGTGCCCGCTGTTGGTGATGGCGGTATTGCCCGACGGCGTGTCAGCCAGGATCGCGATGCCGCCATTCACCCCGAGGATCTGGCCTGCATTGTCGATCTGGTTGCCGGAGCCGCTGAGCAGCCGGATTGCCGCGCTGTCGCGTTCGGGAGGAGGCAGGCCGCTGCCATCGGGTGCACCGCCTCGGACCTGCGAGGCCTGGTCGATCGAGATGTGGATCTGACTGGACGTGGTTCCGGCACTCTGGGCGAGGATGCCGGCCGAACCCGCCCCGTCGGCAAGGATCTGGCTGTCGACCAGCGAGACCGTCACGCTGCCGCCCGTGCCAAGTCCGCCGGCAGTCCCCCGTGCCTGTGTGTGCGCACCATTGCTCACATAGTTCACCAGCCCCCCGCCGCCGCCAACGCTCTGCGCGAAAACAGCGGGAGCATATTTGCCGGTCGTATGGACGAAAGCGCTATCTGCCGTGACCGAGACAGCGCCGCCACTGCCCGCATTGATGGGCGTGATGGTGTGCGGGATACCGAGCGCATAGATCCCGACCGCGGACAGGTCACCCGCGATGCCGCCGCCACCGCCGACGCTCTGGGCCAGCACCCCATAGGCGCCGTCGCCGGCCGTGGTGACCGTCGCGCCACGCTGCAACTGGACGGTGACGGGACCGCCGCCGCCGGTAGCGCCTCCCGCGGCGGCTGACGATTCGAGGTCGACCTGGCCGCCCACGACGATGCCGCCACCGCCACCGATCGACTGCGCCACGATGGCGTGCGCATCGAGCCCCGATGTCGTGACGGGACCGGCCGCCTTGACCTGAACCTGGCCACCGCTGCCGCCGATGCCATCCTGGCCCCCCAGGTTCAGCGCCAGGCCGTGGACGTCACCGAGGCGCCCCTGCGGGTTGACGATGATCTTGGAGGGATCGAAGGTCTGATCGGTCGTCATCGTGCGCACAAGGCCGCCGCCGCCACCGACGCTCTGCGCCAGGATCGCGATGCCGTGCTTGCCGGTCGTGGTAATGGCGCTGCCGGTCGTGCCGTCGCCGGTGGTCACGTCGACGGTTCCACCATCGCCGCCGCTGCCGCCATTGCCGCCGACGCCGACCGAGAGGCTCTTGAATGAGCCGCTGACAGTGCCGGCAGCCGAGGCTTCGCCACCGCCGCCGCCGACGCTCTCTGCAAAGATGCCGAAGGCGGCGACGCCCTGGGTCAGGATCGTTCCGCCGGTCCCGTTGACGACGGTGACAGGGCCGCCCTTGCCCCCGCCGCCGCCATGCCCGCCGACACCAAGCGCAGTCTGGACCGGAGTGTCGTCGCTCGCCGCGCTCGTCGACGTCGCCGCGCCGCCGGCACCGCCGCCGCCTCCGACGCTCTGCGCGTAGAGTCCGTCCGACTGGGCGCCGAAGGTGACGACCGAGCCGGTGCTGGTCGCACTCGCCGCGCCCCCGTCGCCCGCAGCGCCGCCGCTGCCGCCGACCGAGACCGAGACGTCCATCTGCTTGCTGGTGCCAATCTCGTCGTCGCCCGCCTGCGGCTGGGAGAAGATACCTTGCAACTCGTCGATCGTCGCCTTGATGTTTTCGCCGATCTGGCCGATCTGCAGGATATCGTCGGTGATCTTGGTGACCGTCTGGTTGAAGTTGAGGCCGGCCGCAAGGATGTCGAACAGGGCCTGCGCGTTCGACAGCGTGCTCACCCCACCCGCGGTCGCACCCCCCTTGCCGCCGACCCCGCCGCCACCGCCGACGCTCTGGACCGAGATGGCAACCGAATCGGTGCCCCGGGTGACCACGCTGCCGGTGTTCTGGACCGTCGCCGTATTGCCGTCGCCTCCGGCCCCGCCGCTGCCGCCGATGCCGACGGCAATGGCGAGGTTGCCACCATTCGCGGTCGCCGTGCCGCCGCCACCGGCACCCCCGCCGCCGCCGACGCTCTGCGCGAACACGCCGAACGAGCCGTCGCCGCGGGTGGTGATGGCCCCGCCATTGGTGAGGCCTACCGTTCCGGCGTCACCGCCGGCGCCACCATGGCCGCCCAGCGCGATGGAGGTGCTGAAGCTGAACTTGGCCTCATTCGAATTGGCGGTGGCATCGCCCGCGCCGCCGGTTCCCCCGCCGCCGCCCACCGACTGCGCGAACACGCCGTAGGCGTCTTGGCCCAGCGTGGTGATCAGGCCCGTATTCGTGAGCGTGACCTGGCCACTGGTTCCGCCGGTTCCCCCGCCGCCGCCGACGGCCACGTCGAATGAGACGGACAGGCCGCCCTCGTTGTTGCCGCCCGAATAGGATGCGGCCGTGGCATCGCCGGCAGTTCCGCCGCCGCCACCGATGGATTGCGCCATCACGCCGGTCGCCCCGTCGCCCGCTGTGGTGATCAGCCCGGAGTTGCGAAGCCCCGCCGTCCCGCCGATATTGCCGGAGCCGCCCGAACCACCCGTCGCCACGGCAACGGAGATCGCTGGGATCCGCCGATCCGGCGAGATATCCACCGCACGTGCCGCGGCTGCGCCGCCACTGCCGCCGCCGCCGCCGATGCTCTGGATCAAGACGCCGTATGCGTCCGCGCCGTAGGTCGTCACCTGCGCCGTGTTGTCGACGGATGCGTTGCCCGCCGCTCCTCCACCGCCGCCGCTGCCGCCGACGGAGACGGACGCCAGCGGCAGGATGCCGGCCTGGAACGACACGGCCGAACCGCCTTTGCCGCCGCCGCCGCCAACGGATTGCGCCTGGAGTCCGGCGGCGTGATCGCCATAGGTGGTGATGAGCGCATCGCTGTCGATGGTCACCAGCCCGCCGGCTCCGCCGCTGCCGGAACTGCCGCCGATCGCCATCGCGATCAGTCCGACACCCGTCGTCGAGGCGCTGCCGCCGGCACCACCGGAGCCCCCGATGCTCTGGGCCAGGATGCCGGCCCCGCCGAGTGCGTTCGTGGAGGCGAACACCCCATCCGCCAGATCCACCCTGACAGCACCTCCGTTCCCACCGAGCCCGCCGACGCCGCCGATCACGATCGACGCGCCGACATCGACACTGGTTGCATCCCCGCCGGAACCCCCGCCACCACCGATGCTCTGCGCCAGCAGGGCGACGCTGTTCTTGCCCGCGGCAATCACCGATGCATTGGGCGCGTCGGCCACGACCAGCCCGCCATTGCCGCCGGCGGCGCCGTTCCCGCCCGTCCCTCCGATCCCGAAATCCGCCCCCGCCCCCGAACCGCCGCCGCCGCCGACGGCCTGCAACAAGGCCCCATGAGAAAAATTGCCCGAGGTCTGCACCGTAGCCGTGGTCGTCCCGCTGCCGAGAGTCAGCATCGCGCTGCCGCCGGCGCCGGCGAGACCGCCGCTCCCGCCCTCACCAGTAAATCCGGAGGCACCTCCGCCGGCCCCGCCGAGTCCGCCGTTGGCCTGGATAAGAATCCCCTGCCCATCAGCTTGCCCGGTGATCCCCAAGCCATTGTAAGTGACGCCGCCGAGGACGGTGATGCTGGCCGTCCCGCCGTTGCCGCCAGCTCCTCCCGTGCCCCCGCCGGACCCGAGCGAGGAGCCCGCCAGCCCCCCCGCGCCACCATTGTTGCCATTCGCCGATGCCGTGATGCCGGCGCCGGGTGAAAGCAGGTTTTCCTCTAGGTTCACGACGATCGTGCCGCCGATCATTGAAATGCTCGCCGCCCCACCGGCACCGCCGGCCCCTGCATCGCCCCCCTGCAGACCCGTCGCGGACACAGCCTGGCCGCCGTCGCCGCCCGCGCCGCCGACGGAGATGGAGAACAGACCGAACTGCCCCGATTGGATGGCACCTCCATTCCATTGCAGGACCGCCGGGCCGCCGGCACCGCCGGCGCCGCCGGCGCCGCCCGTGGCCTCGGTCAGTTCATCACCGGCCGAAGAGGCGAAGCCACCATCCCCTCCGCGGCCCCCGAGGGATTGCACCGTGATACCGGCCAGATCGGCGCGGACCGTTCCGCTGGCGGTCAGGCTGACCGATCCGCCGCTGCCGCCCGCGCCGCCATCCCCGCCGAACTTCCCGCCCGCCCAAGAGGTGTTGGTGATGCCCCCGGCGCCTCCCTCACCGCCAGTCGACTGCACGATGAGCGCGTTGCTGGCCAGGCCGGAGGTCGGGTCGGCCTCGAAGTCCGCGAAGAACCCGACCGTCACGGACCCGCCCGCGCCACCCGCTCCACCCTGGCCGCCCTGGGTCGGGGTCGTAACCGGGGCGCCGGACTCGCCCCCCTGGCCACCGGCCCCGCCGAGATTGCCGATGAACACGGCGGTGGTGGGATTGAGATCGTTGGGCGGAGCACCGATGATCGTGAGAGAGGTATTGGTGCTTCTGATCTGCGCCGCCGGCTGTCCGGGAAGACCGGGATTGCCGTCATCCTGCGCATCGCCGGTTGTGCCACCGCAGCCGCCGATGCCGACCGATCCGACCTCGGGATATGGCGTCAGCGGCGCGGAGTTGCCAAATGTCTGGTTGGCGAAGTTTGCCGTGACCGTGGGCGGCGGAGACGGGTTGGTGCTGGAGTTGCACTGCGCCAGCGCCGGTTCTGGCGCGACCTGCACGAAGACGATGACACCGAGCGCAAGCACAACGAGTGCCACGAAGTGGCACCTTGGTTTAACGAGAGGGACGCCAGCCGAAGCCCATCGCGCCTGACGATGCCCTCGCCGACGAGTGCCACAGGCTGCGTCTTCCGGAATGCAGGAATCGGTCTGCGTCACCGCGTCCTCCCATGCTTGACGCGGCGATTGGCTGCCGCCTCCGTCTCCTGGCGCGGGGCACGTCTTAGGCTACCGCCGGGCTGAGAGATTGGCGGATCGGACCCATGCCGCCGTCGAAGCGTCGGCTATTAGACGCACCTCCAATGACTAAGAAAAAGGCCAAACCACCCAGTTGAGATCACAATATGCAGATGCCGGTCGTGAATATAGGGCACGCCCGTTCAGGCTATCTCAACAGAGAATCAATCCGCCCCTTTTGCCATTATGATCGAGTTGTTGGCGATGTGAACTATCCGAACGGGGTACTGCCAATCGGATTTTTGGACGAGTTGGCAAGCGAGAGTTACTTCGGCCCGGCCACGGCAAAAGCTGGATGGCGCGCCGGCTTGGAGAGCCGTGAACAGGCGAGAGTCACGCAACCCACGCAGAGCGAAGGATCTGCTGGTTCGCAAGCAACTGGGGCGGATTGACTAGCCCCCAGGAGCGGTCGTCGCGTCGGAGCCGGGAAGCGGATTGGCACCCCGACCTCGATATGATCCCAGGCGGCTTCAGCACCCGAGACGCCGCCATCACTCGATTCAAGGTCGAAAAGAAACGACAAAGGAAATCATAGGCTGGCAATCGTCTCGACAACGAGAAGCCCTGGTCGTGAACGGGCATCCCCTCCTCAATCCGCTCCCCATCCTGTACCTCGGGGCACTTCCGAGCGCATGTTGCTCTCGGATCTTATCGGCCCTCCAGCGGCACGGCGAGGATGGACGCATGAGCATATCCTTCCTTCATTCTCGAAACACGCAGGCTCCCATCCAGATCCCCGCCATCGGCCTCGATCTGTTTGTCCGCACGCCCCCTGCCGCGAGCGCGGGCGAGTTCTGCTTCATCGAGACGATCAACGCGCCCGGTGCGGGCCCGCCGCGGCATCGGCACCGCGAGGCGGAGATCTTTCGCGTCATCGAGGGACGTTACCTCTACGAGGTGGACGGGCGGCGCTTCGTCGCCGAGGTCGGCGATGTCGTGAGCATCCCCGGAGGCGCGGCCCACGCCTTTGTGAATGTGACAGGTGCTCCGGCCCGCCAATACATCCTCATCGCTCCGGCACTCGATGCCGAAGCCTTCTTCACGGAGCTTGCGGGCACGATGCGGGCCGGCATTCCCGATCCGGCGGCGCTCGACACCTTCGGGGCCAAGTGGGGCGTCGAATTCCTCGGGCCGCCGCTGAGCCCGGGCGACCTTCCAGCCGACTGAACGGGCAAGGCTCGACCGAGCAGCCCTCCGTAGCTGCCGAGGAGCTTGCCTACGAGGATTCGCCAGAGCCTCCCCCTTCGTTGCGGGGCGGCCGACCCGGCCGAGTGGTCTGCAGCGGCGCCAGCAGCATCGCGGCCGCGAGACCGAGCGCCCCGCCGAGCAAGGTCTCCCAAGCCCGGGCGGCGAGCAGCCAGATCGAGTGCTCGCCTGTGACCGCCAGCGTCACGACCAGGGTGAAGGCATACGCCCCACAGGCGATGTCGTATCGATCGGGAAGCGTCATCGAATAGATGACCATGGCAAGCGCCGCGGCGGCCCAGATCAGGAGCGGCGCGTCGACGGCGATTGGAAGGCAGAGGAGCCCCAGCGGAACCCCGACGGCGGTGCCCATGATGCGGCGGCGCACCCGCTCGATCGTTCCGGTCGGCGAACTGGTCACGACATAGGCACACGCCGCGATGGCCCAGGCAGATTCGGCGAGCCCGATCATGTCATTCAGGGCAACGATGGCGAGGGTGGAAACCGCTGCCTGCAGACCCGCGACGAGTTCCGGCGACAGACCACCCCGGCCGCCGATGGAGGCGGAGGCCGCGGGTAAAGGTGGGCGTTCGGCCGGGCCACTCAGAACGCGGGGGACTATCGACGCGAGCGCTGCGATGGCGGCAGCGACCCCGACCATCCTGAGGTCCGCATCCGTCAGTCCAGCGCCATAGGCGAGGAGCTGACCGATGAAAATCTGCGATCCGATCCCGGTGCCCAGAATACCGAAGCGCTTCAGATACCCGACGAGAAAGGCTCCCGTCGCGAGCGTCAACTCCGGTCCCGCATGGCCGATCTTCGTCAACAACGGGCTCAGGAGGATGAACACGGCCGCGCCCAACGCTGCGGCAGCGCACAGAAGGAGCAAATCACGGCTGGATTCGGTTCTCGTGGACCGGCCTTCGGAGACGCTCGCCCACAGTGCGAAGCCGCCGGCCAACACGCTGAGCGACGCACCTCCGGCGAGGCCATGATCGATTTCCGGCATGGTCCCCAGCATCGCGGCAATGCCGTATGCGGTGACCAGGCGCAACCCCTTGATGCGGCGATGCGTGCCCGGATCGATACGGTCCAGCCATTCCGCAGGCAACGTCGGGTGTCCGAAGACGCTACGGCGTGCGTCGCCGGATGCAGCCTCGTGGTTTGACCGGCTGTGCTCGGCGGGTAGCACCCGCTTGTCGTCGTCCACGGCCGCCCCCTACGTCGCATGGCACCGGGCTGGCCACATCACGCAATAGGAGATCAAAACAGGGTCAGCCAGTGTCAAGAATGCCGGTCGACTGCGCAACCGCTTTTGCCGCGTTCGCGCCACAAGCTGCCGCAGCTTCCGCGCCGCTGACGGCCCCCAATTCACGAGCAACCTGATGGCCTGAGCCGCTCGCAAGCGGCCATATCGTGGCCCCTGAAAGCGGACGCCCACCAAGTCGGCGGCTCGGCCAATGGCCGGCGCTTGATAAAGATCCCGAGCTTCCCCCGAACGTCCGAGCCGTTCCACGGCAGAGTCCGCGCGCATTGGGGAGACACGCATCGCGGACATTGCCGTTCGGCCGACCCAGCCCTAGAGCCTTCGGCTGATCGCCTCCGCGATCATGATCGTCGTCACGTTGGTGGCGACCGACGGGATGTCCGGCATGATGGACGCATCGACGACGTGCAAGCCCTCCAAACCGTGGACCTTGCCGTTCGGATCGACGACCGCCGCTGGATCCTCGGCAGTCCCCATCGGGACGGTCGAAGTCGGATGGGCGTAGCCATCCACCGAGGCGATCACCGCCTTCTCCAGCGCGGCGCCGTCATCGACATCCGGCCCGGGATACATCTCGGACGCGATCGTGTCGCTGAATGGCGCCGTCCGCCCGATCCGGCGCGACAGCCGCACCGCCTCCATCATCCGCCGCAGGTCGCTGGGGTCCTGGAAGAAGTTGTAGCGGATCAGCGGCATGGCGCGCGGATCGCGGCTGGCCAGCCGGACCGACCCGGCCGATTTCGGCAGCGTCACCGCACAGGCCAGGACGATCGCGCCGCCCGTCGGGCTTTGCGTCGGGTCGAAGATGTGCGTGCCGGAGACCTGCAGGTCGAGCTCGTCGTGGCCGGCCTCGCTGGAGCGGGTCCACAGGATCGCCCCGGCCACCGGGGTCATCGACTTCACCTCCTGCTTCAGTGCGTAGACGTTGTAGTAGAACGGATGCTCCTTCAACTGCTCGCCGACCGGGGCGTCCAGCACCACCGGGATGCCGAGTTCCGCCAGATGCGACGCCGGGCCGACGCCGGAGCGCATCAGGATGGCCGGGCTGCCGAAGGCGCCGGCCGACAGGATGACCCGGCCGGCCGCGATCGTCTCGCCGGTGGCGAGAAGGACGCCCTTGGCCCGCCGACCCTCGAACAGGACGCGGTCGACCTCGGCGCCGCCCAGGATCGTCAGGTTCGGGCGCCGGCGCACCTCGTCGGTCAGATAGGCCATGCCGGTGTTGATCCGGCGGCCGTCGACGACGTTCAGCGGATAGGGCGACACGCCGTCCTGCTCCGCGCCGTTGAAGTCGCTGATCCGCGCCAGGCCCACGGCCTCCGCCGCCAGCGTGAAAGCCTGCATCGACGGGGTGTTCTCCGCCATCGCCCGCTGCCGGATCGGGAAGGGCCCGGTGCGGCCGTGCCAGGCGTCGTCGCCGGTCGGCGTGTTCTCCATCGCCTTGTACACCGGCAGCGCGTCGGCGAAGGACCAGCCTTCGATGCCGCGCGCGGTCCAGCGGGCGAAATCCGACGGCCGGGCGCGCATCGCCACCGCCGCGTTGACGCCAGAGCTCCCGCCCAGCACCTTGCCGCGAATGGCCCGCACATCGTGGCCGAGGCCGGCATGGTCCTGGGTGTGGTAGCCCCAGTCATGCGTGGTGTCGCCGCCGACGCGGTTCGCGTTCGCGATGACGTCGGGAAACGCCCCCGGAGCATAGGCCGGGCCGGCCTCCAGCAGCAGCACCCGGCGGGTGCGATCCTCGCTCAGCCGGTTGGCGAGCACCGCGCCGGCGGATCCGCCGCCGACGATGACGACGTCGAAAGACGTCTCGGTCACGGCTTCAAAGGCCATGTCGTGTCTCCAATGTCCTGATGGGGCGGTCGCGCCCGGGCGGCCTTACGCGTGGTGCTGGAATGCGTCGGCAAGGAAGCGGGCGGCCCGGTCGAGCGCGGCGCGGCTGCTGTCGAGATGCGCGACGTCGAGCTGGAAGACGTGATGCATGCCCTGCCAGACCTCGAGGGTCACGGGCACGCCAGCCTGCGCCGCGCGATCGGCGTATTGCCGGGAGTCGTCGAGCAGGCGCTCGTCGGTCCCGACCTGGATCAGAAGGGGCGGCAGCCCACGCAGATCGCCAAGCAGCGGCGAGGCGAGCGGATCGGTGGCCGCCCTGGCGCCGAGATATTTGCGGGCGCATTCGCGCAGGTAGTCATGGCCGATCAGCGGATCCTCCACGGCCGGGTCGGTCATAGACGCGCCGGTGAAGGCGAGGTCGACCCAAGGGGAGAACACCACCCCGGCCACCGGCGCGGCGACCGGCGCGAGCCTGGTCAGTTCCGCCAGCGTCACCAGCGTCAGCCCGCCGCCCGCGGAATCGCCGAAGACCGCGATCCGCCCGAACCCCTGGGCCGCGAGCCACCGCCACGCCGTCACGGCCGCGGTCGGGGCGGCCGGCAGCGTCGCCTCCGGCGCCAGCGGATAGTCGATGACCAGCGCGGGAACCCCGGTGCGGCTGACGATCTGGCTGACGAAGCCGCGATAGGCCTTGGCCGAACCCAGCCCATAGCCGCCGCCATGGAGAAAGAGGATCGCCCGTCCCGGCTCGGCCCGCGCCGGACGAACCCACCAGCCCTGGACGCTGCCGGCGTCGACAGGCTCGAGGGAAACGCCGTCGGCGAGAGGGCTCGCGGCGATGAAGGCGTCGTAGAGCGCCCTCGGCTCACCGCTCGCCGTGCTCCAGAACTGGGCGAACCGGTCGCGCAGGGCGCTCTCGCGCTCACGCTCCTCGGGCGAGATGTCGATGAACACCGTTCCGCCCGATGGATGGTTGCGAAACTTGGACATGGATGCTGCTCCGGTGGGCAAGGTTCGGCCGTTCGCGAGGTGCTGCGGCCCGCGCGCGGCGCAAGATTGTCGTGGGGATGGAGTGCTAGGCCGGGATCTGGCCGAACCTGCCGTCGGCATAGCGGGCCAGCGTCTGCCGGACATCCGCGGCCGTCGACATCACCAGCGGCCCGTGCTTGACGAAAGGCTCGCGGATCGGCTTCGCCGCGATCAGCACGAAATGGGCGGGCGCCCCGGCTTCCAGGACGATGTCGGCGCCGGGCCCGGCCGCGACGGTCGTCGCGCTGCCCTGCTCCAGCAGGCACGCCTCGTCCTGGCAGTGGGCGACCAGCCGCCCCGAGACGGCGTAGACCCAGGCCTGATGCCCCTCGGCCAGGCTGTGGCGGAAGCGGCCGGTTGCCCCCAGGACGCCGTCGAGCATCGTCGTCTCCTGCGGCGTGCCGCCGGCCCCGACGACCCCGCCACTGCGGCCCAGCAGGACCCGCACGCGGTGCCCCTGCCCCGCCAGGACCGGCACCTCCTCCGCCCGCACATGCAGCGAGCGCGCCGGTTCCGTCTTCAGGCGGGCCGGCAGGTTGACGAAGATCTGCAAGGCGTGGGTCCGCGCGCCTGCGGCCGGCCGCTCCTCATGGGCCGCGCCGCTGGCCGCCGCCAGCCAGTACAGGTCGCCCGCCTTCAGCGCGATGTTGTGGCCGAGCGTGTCCCGGTTCAGGAAATCGCCCACCGAATCCTCGAACATCGCCGTCACCGCCGAGATCCCGGCGTGCAGATGCGGCTCGAAGGTCGGCTCCGCCATCACGAAGTGATCCACCATCAGAAGCGGGTCCATCTCCCCGTCGAACATTTCTTCCGAGAAGTGATGCGCGGTAAATCCGTTCCCGATCGCATGGGGAATTCCGGAAACCGGCTTCCCGAGTCTTTTGGACAGGGTCGGGATCCTGGCCTCATTGTCGATCGCCTGCATCGCTCAGCGCTCCAACACGATGTTTGTCTCGGAGGCCAACCTAGGAGCCCGGCGCATCGACCGAAAAGTCGCTGAATTTAAAACGCATCGTCCGTCAGGACGGACGATCTACATCAGCACGGTCTTCGGGAATTCCGCCGCCAGATGGTCGAGGAAGGCGCGCACCCCGGGCAGAAGCCCCTGCCTGTAGGGGATAAGGGCGGTGATCGTGGAATCGCCGGCCAGCCAGTCGGGCAGCACGCGCTGCAGCGCGCCCGACCGCACCGCTGCCCGGCAGACATAGCCGGGCAGCGCCACCACCCCGAGGCCTTTGATCGCCGCCTGCTGCAGGCCGACCATGTCGTCGCCCAGCAGACGCGGGGCCAGCGGCATGACGATCTCGTCCTTCGCCTGCCGCGCGTGGCGCAGCCGCCAGACCGGGGCGACGCCCGTCCGCATCATGAACAGCGAAGGGTGATTCTGCAGGTCCTGCGGGGTCTCCGGCACGCCGTTGGCGGCGAGATAATCCGCGCCCGCGAACAGGAACCAGGGCGCCGGGGCCAATGTCCGCTGCACCAGGTTGGAATCGGGCAGAGGGTCCGAATGCGCCCGGACGGCGACGTCGTAATTCTCGCCGATGATGTCGACCGTCCGGTCCGCGGCATGAGCGACGACATTCACCTTCGGGTACTGGACCAGGAAATCGGAGACGATGTCCGACAGCGCGAACTGCATGGTGGCGACGCCGGCGGTGCAGCGCACCGTGCCGGTCGGCTCGGTCAACCGCTGGCGGACCACCGTCTCGGCCTGCTCGGCCTCGCGCAGCATCGCCACCGCGTGCCGGTAGAAATCCTCGCCGGCATCGGTCATCCCGAAGCGCCGCGACGTCCGGTTCAGCAGCCGGACGCCGAGGCTGCCCTCGAGCTGCTGGATGCGCTGGCTGAGCGTCGATTTCGGCACCCGCAGCGTCCGGCCGGCCGCCGTGAAGCCGCCGCGATCGACGATCTGCACGAAGTAGAAGAAGTCGTTCAGGTCCAGCACGCCTAACCCCTATCGTTCGCCCACACGGACGCTGGGTTCGGATTTTGCTGACTTTTGGGCCGCCGGACCAGGGGCTAGCTTCCGGTTGTCACGACGAACGATCGTGGCCCGGCGGCTCCGCCCCCTCGAGCGCCGAGACCACCCACCCGCGACACGCGCCTATCCGAAGCCCCCAGAGGATGCCATGACCAACCGCACCTATGAGCCGCTGACCGCCGACAACGCCGCGCTGATCCTGGTCGATCACCAGATCGGCCTGATGACCGGCGTCCGCGACTACTCGACCGGCGAGCTGAAGCACAATGTCGTGGCCCTCGCCAAGGCGGCGAAGGCGCTCAAGCTGCCGATCGTCGTCACCACGACGGCGCGCGACAGCATGTGGGGGCCGACCTTCCCGGAGTTGGTCGAGGCGCTGCCCGGCGTCGAGATCATCAACCGCTCCTCGGTAAATGCCTATGACGATCCCAATGTCGCCCGGGCGATCGAGGCCACTGGCCGCAAGAAGCTGATCTTCGCCGGCATCTCGCTGGAGGTCTGCGCCGCGTTCCCGGCGATGACCGCGGTCGCCCGCGGGCTGGACGCCTATGTCGCCGTCGACGCCTCCGGCACCTTCAGCGAGACCAAGCGGCAGGCCGGCCTGCTGCGGATGGCGCAGGCCGGCGTCATCCTGTCCGACTACGGCACGCTGATGGTCGAGATCCTCAAGGACAACGGGCGGCCGGAGGCGGGCGCCGTCTACGCCGCGCTCGACATGCCCTGGGCCACCCTCGTCGGCCAGATCGCCAGCGCCTTCGGCAAGTAATGCCGGTCCGCGGGTCGGGGCCGGTCTTCGCCGGCACGGAGCGATCGCCGGTCCCACCCGCCGTTCTCCGGGGATTCTGGTGACGATCGTAACAAATACAAAGGTTTTGATCCGATCGGTCATCTCATTGAGCCCCCGGGGTATCCTCTCCGATCAGACATCGAATTAGATCTGGTACGGGCCGAAGCCCGGTCATTGCGGTCCATGGCATCCGCTCGTCCCTGACCTCCCAGATCTTGGAGTACGCAAGCTTGTTCGGGAAACGTCACATCCTGGCGGCGACTCTGCTCGCCTCCGTCTCCAACGTTTCGGTCGCGCTTGCGGCGCAGCCCGACGCGACCGCCCATTATCCGATCATCCGCGGCAGCGCCGTGCTGCAGAGCCACGGCGAAACCATCGACAAGATGATCGCCGACTTCGTGGCCGCGCACGACCTGCCCGGCATCACCATGGCCATCGTCCAGGCCCCCTACATTCCGCGATCGGCCGGCTATGGCCGCATCAACCTCGACAATGACGAGCTCGCATCGACCAAGACGATGTGGAATGTCGGCCCGATCACCCAGGCCTTCACCGCGATTGCGGTGTTCCAGCTGCAGGAGCAGCACAAGCTCGACATCCATGATCCGGTGTCCAAATACGTCGCCGACCTGCCGGCCGACTGGGGCAAGGTGACGATCCTGCAGCTGCTGCAGCATTCCTCGGGGATCCCGGATTTCCGCGACAACGGCTTCGACGTCGCCAAGGCATACCAGCCGGCCGAGCTGCTGGACCTGGTCCGCGACAAGGCGCTGCTGTTCGAGACCGGGACGGATGCGCGGCTGAGCGCGACCAACTTCATCCTGCTGGGCCTGGCCGTCGAAGGCGCCAGCGGCATGTCCTATCACGACTATGTAACCAAGTATCAGATCGAGCCGCTGGGCCTCCACAGCACCATGTTCGCCAGCGACCTCGCGACCAAGGGCTTCCTCGACCGCCCGGCGCCGCAGGCCGGCGTCAACCAGCACGTCAAGTTCACCTCGCAGATCGAGTACATCGATCCGGTCGAGCCCGCGACGGGCTACCGGCCGGCCGACGGCAAGATGACCCCGGTCGGGACCGACGCCTCCGCCAGCCTGTATGCCTTCGGCGGCATCTGGTCCTCGGCCGAGGACATCAGCAAGTGGGACATCGCCCTGGCCGGCAGCACGCTGGTCAAGGACAAGGCCAATCGCGACCTGATCTACAAGCCGACCACCCTGGACAACGGCAAGGTCGTGCCGGCGATGGCCGGGTGGGAGTTCACCCATCATCCCGGCTTCATGGAGATCAAGGGAAATTCGCCGGGCTTCAGCTCCTATTTGAGCCGCTTCACGGCCGCCGACGAGCTGGTCTGCGTGACGCTGCTGACCAACAAGGAAGGCGTCGACATGACCGATCTGGCCCGCGACATCGCCGAGGCCTACAAGGCGGGCCTAGGCCCGGCTGTCGACCCGCATGTCGTCGTCGCCCAGGAGAGCAAGTTCGGCGCCGACGAGACGGTCGCCCGGATCAAGGCGCGGCTGGCCGCGGACAAGGTCCCGGTCTTCGCCACCTTCGACCATGCCGCCAACGCCAATGATGCCGGGCTGGAGCTGCGCCCGACCCAGGTGCTGGTCTTCGGCAACCCGAAGGTCGGCACCAGGATCATGCAGGAGAACCAGGCGGCCGGTATCGACCTGCCGCTGCGGGTGCTCGTCTGGCAGGACGAGTTGAACCGCGTCTGGGTCGGCTATCCCAGCTTCGACAAGCTCGCCGCGGAATACGGCCTGACGGACGAGAAGACCCTGCACGCCGTGGCCGGCTACGTCGAGACCCTCATCCGCGCCTCGGCCAACGTCTACGCCTACTGACCCGATCGCGCATCGCCAGACATCCGATGCGGCGGCACGCATGCCGGCGGCCTCTTCCCTTCCCAGGACAATTCAAATGGACAGCATCGTTTCGCGAACCGGACGCCGAGCCGCCCTCCGCCTGATGGGCGGGGCCACCGCCCTCCTGGCCGCCACGGGGGGCGGCGGGCCGGCCGCCGCCCTGGCGGCCGAGGCCGCTCCGCCCTCCCCGGCGCCCGGCCTGACGACCGGCCAGCTCGGCGAGCTCGCGGTCAGGCTCACCGCGGCGCCGCGCCGGCGTGGCTTCCAGACCGTCCCCTTCATGCTGACCTCGCCCGAGAGCTGGGACCAGGAGGCGGCGGATGACGTCCTCGCCTACAGCTACCGGTCGCGCCAGATGTGGGAGGTGACCGAGCTGTCGGCGCCGTGGCCCAACCTGATGCGCGAGGCGACCAACGCCCAGGTCTTCGCCCATGGCAACACCGAGTTCCTGGCCGTCGGCGCGGTGCATGGCACCGCCCATCTCGCGCTGTTCGACCAGCCGACCTGGGACATGTACGACCTGGCGGCGTTGACCGACGGCAAACTGGCGGCGAACAGCCTCATCGTCGAGAAGCCGGGCGTCTCGGTCACCGACGGCCTGCAGGATCTCGACGGCTTCTACGGCCCGGCCAACAACAACATCCTGTCGCTGCAGCGCCGGGGCGCGGTCTTCCTCGCCTGCCACGATTCGATCCATGCCATCGCCCGCAAGCTGCACGGCCTGCCCGGATTCGCGGCGACGCCCGCCGACGCCATCGCGGCCGACCTGACCAACGGCCTGATCCCGGGCGTCGTCCTGGTCCCCAGCATGGTCGCCTTCCTGGTCGAGCTGCAGCGGGCGGGTTTCAGCTACGCCAAGGCCGCCTGACCATGGCCCGGCGCCGGACGGCCTGCTCCGGGTCCGGCCGGCACGGCGGCGAACGGGCGGTGCGGGACCCGCAGGCCCCGCACTGTCTTCCCGTCGCCCGATCAGCCTTCCTGGGCGGCGGCGAAGGCATCCAGCGCGCGGGTCGAGAAGACGATCGCGGCGCCGGCATTGATGCTGACCGCGACGCCCAGCGCCTCGGCGATCTCCTCCTTGGTCGCGCCCAGCTTGCGCGCGGCCTCGGCATGGACGGTAATGCAGCCGTCGCAGCGCAGCGAGATGGCGACCGCCAGGGCGATCAGTTCGCGCGTCTTGGCGTCGAGATGGCCGGTCTTGGCACCGGCGCCGCCGAGCGTCCCGTATCCGCGGACGGTGTCCGGGCTGAGCTTGCCGAGCTCGCCGACCCCGGCGATGACCTGCTGCCGATACGTGTTCCAGTCGTGCATATGCATGATGCGGTTCCCTTGTTGGACGGCGCCGATCTTCGCGCTTCGCCGCGCCGGCGATATACCTGTCCGACGCATCGTCGTGACCGATCGGATCAAAATCTTAAGAGAACACTTTCATGCCCTCGGTGATATCCGACGACCCGCTGAGCAGCCTGGCGCAGCTCCTGCAGGTCCGCCCCGTCCTCGACGATCTCTGCGATTTCGGCGGCAAATGGGCCTCGCCGCATCCGGCCGACCGCAACGGCTGGGCCTATTTCCATATGCTGACGCTCGGGGAATGCGAGATCGAGGTCCCCGGCCGGCCGCCGCTGCGGCTCGCGGCGGGCGACGTGCTGCTGCTGCCGCATGGCGATCCGCACATGCTGCGGGCCCTGCCGGGCGCGACCGGCGGCCAGGCCGGAATGGTCAAGACCTACCGCAACGCCATCCGTCACAAGGCCAGCACCGAAGCCGAGCCCGACACCCAGGTCATCTGCGGCCGGCTGCAGTTCGAATCCGCGGCCGAGAGCCTGGTGATCGCCGCCCTCCCCGAGCTGATCCTGCTGCGCGGGCCGGACTGGCCCGACGCGTCCGGGACGCAGCGGCTGCTGGAAACCATCCGGGACGAGCTCGATGCCGACCGCGCCGGGGCGGCCGCGATCACGCTCAATCTCGCCAGCGCCCTGTTCGTGATGATGCTGCGGGCCCATCTGGCCGCCAGCAGCGTCTCCGGCGGCCTGCCGCGCCTGCTCGGCCACCGTTGCACGGCGCGCGCCGTGCTGGCGATGCTGCACGAGCCCGCCCATCCCTGGACCCTGGCCGATCTCGCCGGCCGGGCCGCGACCTCGCGTGCCACCCTGGTCCGGGCGTTCCGCGCCGCGGTGAACTGCCCGCCGCTGGCCTTCCTCACCGATCTGCGCCTGGGCATGGCCCGGCGCCAGCTGCTGCGGGGCGCTTCCCCGGCACAGGTCGCGGTCGAGGTTGGATACCAATCCGAGAGCGCGCTGAGCCGGGCGATGCACCGGCGATACGGCGTCCGCCCGGGCGAGATCCGCCGCGCCGGCGAGATCGTCGCGGGCGATCGGCGGATCCCGGCCGACGCGGTCAGCGCGAGTTCGTGATCACCCGGAATTCGGGCTCGGGGATGAAGCCGTCGCGATTGGGCATCTCGATCTTCGGCAGGCTGGCCTTGTCGAGCGTCGCATCCGCGGGCACGATCCCGTTCAGGCTCAGCAGATAGGCGACCACGGCGTAGGTGTCGTCGTCGCTGAGCGACCCCGGGGCCGGATAGGGCATCGCGCGGCGCACATAGTCGAACAGCGACGTGGCGTAAGGCCAGTAGCTGCCCACGGTCTTCACCGGATGGCTCGTCGCCAGCGTCCCCTGCCCGCCGACCAGCCGGTCCTTGTAGCCGCCCTGGCCGGCGTCGCCGTGGCAGGCCGAGCAGTTGTCGTCATAGACCTCCTTGCCGTGGGCCGCCGTGCCGCTGCCGTCGGGCAGGCCGACGCCGTCGGGCCGGACGTCGATATCCCAGGCCTTGATCTCGTCCGGCGTCGCCGGGCGGCCGAATTCGTAGGCCTGCGCGTTCGAGGCGAGCACACAGGCCGCCAGGCACGCCATGACCGTCTTGCTAATCGAGAACATTGCGCACCTTCCCTGCCGCATCGATGCTCCAGGTCTGCTGGGCGCTGTAGTGGAACAGCGCGTTCTCGCCCATGGCCGCGATGAAGGTCTTGCGGTCGGGCTGGATGTTGCCCTTCTCGTCGGCGGAGCGGCTGACGATCTTCGTGGGCTTTCCATCCCACACCCAGTCCATGTCGAAGCGGGCCTGGGCCTTCGACAGCACCGGCCCGTTCAGCCGGGCCCGGCTCCAGGTCTTCGCCCCGTCGGTGCTGACCTCGACCCAATCGATCTTGCCGTAGCCGCTCCAGGCCAGCCCGGTGACGCGGTTGTATCCGGGCTTGATCTGCATCATCCCGGACGGCGAGGTGATGACCGAGTTCACCTCCTGCCGCAGCTGGAACTGGCGCGCCTTGCCGTTCGCCAGCAGCTGGGTGTAGCGGGCCGTCTCCCACCGCGTCATGAACGGCCGGTCGCCGAACTTCAGGCGGCGCAGCCATTTGATGCTGAGATTGCCCTCATACCCGGGGATGAACAGCCGCAGCGGGAAGCCATGCGCAGGCCGCAGCGGCTCACCGTTCTGGCCATAGGCCAGCATCGCCTCGGCGATGACCTCGTCGGTCAGCGGGATGCTGCGGGCCACGGCGGCGCCGTCGTCCCCCTCCGCCAGCATCCAGGTCGAGGCGCGGTCCACGCCGACCAGGTCGATCAGGAAGGACAGCGGCACCCCGGTCCATTCATGCGTGCTGACCAGCCCGTGCGTGTTCTGGACGGTGACGTCGTCCGGCGCGGTCTTCCAGTTCTCCCACCCGTTCCCGGTGCATTCGAGAAAGGCCACGCGGGAGACCGACGGCATCGCCCTGATGTCGTTCATGGTCAGAACCAGCGGCTTGGCCACCATGCCGTGCACCAGGACGCGGTGCTTCACCGGATCGATGTTCGGCGTGCCGGCATGGCTGCGCACATAATGCAGATCCGACGGCGTGATCGTGCCGACGAGCTGGTCGAGCGGGGCCTTCGAGTTGATCGCGTCGGCCGGATCGACGTTGCGGACGCCTGGGCCGGCCTCGGGAATGCGTGCGATATGCACGTATTCCGAGCGCTCGCTGTAGGCGCCCAGGACGTCGCCAGGCTCCCGCGCCGGCACGTCCGCGAGGGTATCGGCCAAGGCCGCCTGGCCGGCGGCAACCGCGCCGGCCGCGCCCACGGACGCGGCGAGGAATCCCCGGCGCGACACGGGATCGGGCGACGGTCCCGCCGCCTCTTGATCATTCGTCATTGTCTTATCCTGTTTCGAAAGCCGGTGACGGCGAGAACGGCTCAGCCTGCAGCCGGCGACGCTATGGCACCGGCGATCAGCGCTTCGGCCGGCGCCAGCCTCTCGGCCATCCCCGCGGGCAACCCATGCTGGCCTTCGAACGTGGCCGAAGGGGTGTAGGTCACGAAGACCGCCCCGCCCTCCCCCTCGCGCACCAGCACCCGCAACGGCAGATCCAAGGCGAAATCCGGCGCGGCGAGCATGAGCGGGGTGCCGCCCTTCGGATTGCCGTAGACGAGGACGGTCGTCGCCGGCATGTCGAGCCCGACCGACAGGGCGGCTGCGCGGTGATCGATTTCCGCGAAGATGCGGAATCCCTTGCCCTCCAGCGCCGCTCGCAGCCGCTGGAGGGTCTCGGGATGGGAATAGGCGCTCTCAAGTCTCATGGCGTCCTCTGGACATGTGCGGCCCAGGCAAAGAACCGCGGCAATCGCCGCCGCCCGTGCCGGTGGCGAGCGGCCAGCAGACTCTGCCCTCTGATGCGAAGCCGCTTGAATGACCGGTCGGCGCGTTCTGATGACCGGCAGGATCAAATCTGATTGGCGGATCGCCCGGGTCACCGCGGCCCCAATCGGTCGTTGCGGCTTCTTCCGGGATCGGCGCCGGGAAGCGAGTTTGGCCCCTCGCCCGAACGCGGATTGATCCGCTCGGTCATCAGAACGGGCCGCCCGGTCATCAACGGGCGATGCCGGCCAGGGCAAGATCGACCGGTTTCTCGCATCGGCCCGGGCCCGCGACGTAACCGAACCTCCGGCCCGCTGGACGATGCGCCACGCTCAAAGGATGCCCAAGTCCATGCAGCATACCCATGTCATGTCCCGCCGCGGCTTCTGCACCTGCTGTGTCGTCGCAGCCGGCGCCGCCACCCTCGGCGGCTGGCTGACCCCCGCCCAGGCCTTCGTCGAGGCGCGCGACATCGTAGACCTGATCCGTGACGACGCCGCCAAGCGGCGCATCGCAGTGCATTCGCTGCGCCGGGGCGTCAGCATCCTCGAAGGGTCGGGCGGCAACATCGCGGTCCTGACGGGCCCCGACGGCAAGGTGTTCGTCGACGCCGGCATCACGGCGTCACGCCCGCGGATCCTGGAGGCCGCCAAAGGCCTAGGCCGGCAGCCGATCACGCATCTGATCAACACCCACTGGCACTTCGACCACACCGACGGGAATCAGTGGCTGAACCAGGATGGCGCGGCCATCATCGCGCATGAGAACACGCACAGGCACCTGCTGTCGGCCCAGCGGGTCGAGGATTGGGACTACACCTTCCCGTCGCCTCCGCTGTCCGCCGTGCCGTCGGAGCTGGTGGGCGCGGAGAAGACGCTGAACCTGAACGGCGCGACGATTTCCCTCAAGCATCCGGGCCCCGCCCATACGGACGGAGACCTGACGGTGACCTTCGGGGAAGCCGATGTGCTGCATTGCGGTGACATCTACTGGAACGGCATCTACCCGTTCATCGACTATTCGACCGGCGGAAGCATCGACGGCACGATCAAGGCAGCGGAGGCCATTCTGGGCGCCGCGACCGCCAAGACCGTCGTCATCCCGGGTCACGGCAATCCGGTGAGCAATCGCGCCGAACTGGCCTCCTATCGCGACATGTTGGCCGACATTCGCGAGAACGTCGCCACGCTGAAGCGGCAGGGCCGTCCGTTGGACGACATCATTGCCGCCAAGCCGACCGCGGCGCATGACACGAAATGGGGCCAGTTCCTGATTTCGCCCGACTTCTTCACGCGCTTGGTCTACCAGGGGGTGTGAGCCACTGCTTCAATGGATCCAGCCATTTCCGGCCACGACCCGGAACAAGTCGGGCCAGATCCACGCCCATCTGAAAGCATCGCCCGCGTGCGACTCGATCGTGACGGGCCGAGGAGCACCGCGGCGCGAGGTTCAGGTCGCCGTGCCCACCGGCGCCTGATTCATCACGACCTCGTCCGGGATATCATCGAACGACGCGTAGTTCATGGTGTAGAGCCGGGCGTAGAGGCCCTGGGCCGCCATCAGCTGGTCATGCGTGCCCGACTCGATCTTCTCGCCGTTCTGCAGCACGATGATGCGGTCGGCGTGGCGGATCGTCGCCAGGCGATGGGCAATGACCAGGCCCGTGCGCCCTTCCAGCAAGGTGACCAGGGCCTTCTGGATCAGCATCTCGGTGTAGCTGTCGATATTCGCCGTCGCCTCGTCCAGGACCAGGATCCGGGCATCCGACACCAGCGCCCGGGCGAAGCTGATGAGCTGACGCTGGCCGATCGAGAGATTTCCGCCGCGCTGGTCCAGAACGGTCTCGTAGCCGTTGGGCAGACGCGCGATGAATTCGTGGGCCCCCACCGCCTTCGCGGCGCGGATCACCGTGTCGAGGGTTGCATCGGTCTTGTGATAGCGGATGTTCTCGAAGACGGAGCCCGAGAACAGGAACGGCTCCTGCAGGACCATGGCCACCTGCTGTCCGAGCGAATCCTGGGTCAGGTCCCGCACGTCGTGGCCGCCCACCACCACCTGGCCGTCCCAGACATCGTAGAAGCGATGCACCAGCGCCATGGCGCTCGATTTCCCCGAGCCGGTGGGGCCGACCAGGGCGACCGTCTCACCCGGATTGACGCGGAAGCTCACATTCTTCAGCACCGGTTGCCCGGATCGGTAGCCGAAGGTCACGTTCCTGAATTCGACCGACCCATCCGTCGCCGGCGACAGATCGACCGCGCCCGGCCGATCCTGGATATCCACGGGGATGTCGAGCACCTCCGCGATGCGGTGGCCGGAGGCCATGGCCCGCTGCATGACGCTGTATTGCAGGGTCAGCGAGCGGATCGGGTCGAAGAAGCGCTGAATATAGAACAGGAAAGCGACCATGATGCCGATGTCCAGGGTGCTGCCCAGGACCATCGAGCCGCCGATGACGATGACCACGGCCATGGCGACGCCGGTCAGCGTGTCGACGATCGGCACCATCACCTGCGCATATTTCGCGGCGCGGAGATGGGTGCGCAGGTTGCCGTGGACCTTGTCGTCATAGAGGCGCAGGTTGAGCTGCTGCCGGCCCATGCTCTGGACCGCGCGCACACCGTGGATCCCCTCGGCCAGCGCGCCATTCGCGACCGAATTCGTCTCATGCGCCGCCATGAAGGCATCGCGGGCCCGCGGCAGCCACCACAGGCGCACGACGAACAGCACGGGCATCACCGACAGGGTGAGAAGGGCCAGCCGGACGTCCAGGAGCAGCATCACCGTGATGATGCCGGCCAGGAGTGCGATGTCGCCGACGGAGAGAACCGACGTCTCCATGAATTCCTGCATGGAGTTGACGTCGCCCTGCAGCCGCGACATCAGCCGGCCGACCTCCGTCCGGTCCATGAACGACAGGGACACGCGCTGCAGATGCGCGAACATGGCGCGGCGCATGTCGAACAGGACATCCTCTGCCGCCTTGCCGACGACCGCCTCCTGCACCCAGCTCGCGCCGTAATTGATCAGGATCGCGGCGGCGAACGCGATCGCGGCCCCCGCCAGGGCGCCGCGGTTGCCGGTCGCCATGCCATGGTCGATCGCGAAGCGGATGATGAGCGGGATGGCGACCTGGCTCAGGGTGAACAGCAGCACCGCCGCGACCGCGACGACCATCTTCCGGCGATACGGATACACGAACTGCCAGATGCGACGGACGATGCGCCCGTCGAAGGCCGCACCGAACACCTCCTCCTCCGGGCGGTGGGATCCGACGACGGCCCGCGGACGGCCGCGCCGATCCTCGACCTCGTCCCGGTCATCGGTTTTTTCGGACATCAGGGCACCACCGGCTGCGCGGCGTCGTCGCCGGGCCGCATCTGAAGGTCATAGAGCGCGCGATATCGGCCGCCTTTGGCGAGCAGCTCCTCATGGGTGCCGGATTCGACGATGCGGCCATCCTCGAGGAACAGGATCCGGTCGGCATGCATCAGGGAGCTCAGCCGATGGGCGATGACGAGGGTCACGCGGCCCTTGGCGAAGCGCCGCATGGCGCTGCGGATCCGCTGCTCGGTGCCGGCGTCGATCGCGGCGGTGGAATCGTCGAACACCATGATGGCGGGCTTCAGCATCAGGCTGCGCGCGATCGACAGCCGCTGGCGCTGCCCGCCGGAGAGGGAGACGCCGCGCTCGCCGACGACGGTGCCGTAGCCCGCCGGCAGCCCCAGAATGTAGTTGTGCAGCTGTGCGGATTCGCTGGCGCGCGCGATCTGGTCGTCTTTCGCCCATGGATTGCCATAGACGATGTTGTTCTCGATCGAGGTGGTGAACAGGAAGGAATCCTGCTGCACGATGCCGACCGCCTGCCGCAGGGAGTTGAGGGTGACCTTGCTGATGTCCTGCCCGTCGATCGTGATCCGGCCGCCGGCGACGTCGTAGAAGCGCGGGATGAGATGCACCAGGCTCGACTTGCCGGCCCCGGGGGATCCGACGATCCCGATGGTCTCGCCGCGCCGCGCCTCGAAGCTGACGCCGGACAAAACCTTTCGCTCCCCGGCCCCCGGATAGCGGAAATCCACGTTCTCGAAGCGCAGGACGCCGTCGCTGACGACCAGGTCCTTGGCGCCAGGCTCGTCCTTGATGCCGAGATCGAGATCGAGCAGCTCGAAGAGGCGTGTGCCGCAGGTCGATGCGCGGGCGAAGGAGTTCACCAGCAGACCCAGCTGGCGCACGGGCATCTGCAGGATGGTCATGAAGGTCAGGAACGTGGCCAGCGTACCGACGCTGATCCCGCCATCGATCACCCGGTTGCCGCCCACCCAGAGCACCAGCCCCATCGCGACGAAGAAGGAGAAGTTCATCGCGGCGGTGTTGACCACGCGGAGATCGACGCGGTCGTGGCCAATCTCGATGGCGCTTTGCGAGGCCCGGTCGAACTTCTCGAGCTCGTGCGTCTGGGCCGCGAAAGCGCGCACGACGCGGATGCCGCCGAGGTTTTCCTCCATGACCCGGCTGAGGACGGACATCCGCTCCTGCAGGGTGAGCCAGGTCGAGCGCATGCGCAGCTGGGTCACCGAGGAGCGCCAGGCGACGAACGGCACGAAGCTGAGACTCAAGAGGCCGAGCACCAGATCCGTGCTGAGCAGCAGGGTGGCGCCGACGCCGATCAGCACAGTCAGCAGCACCAGCCGCACAACCCCGGTGCTGAAGAACATGCGGACGCCTTCCAGATCCAGGATGCCGAGCGTGATCAGGTCGCCGGTATGCGCGCGATCGTGGAAGCTGAAGCCCAGGCGCTGCAGCTTGTCGTAACAGGCGAGACGCAGCTCGTAACCGATATGGTGCCCGACCGCCTCCCCGAAATAGTTCTGCAGCATGGTGAAGAGGCCGCGGAAGACGCTGACGGCGAACAGCACCAGCGCGGTCGTCACCAGCGCCGTCTGGGCCTGCGTCGCCGATTCGGATGCGGCCGTGAGAACGCCGCGCGCCTGGTCGACGGCCTGGCCGAGGAGACGGGGGATGAACAATTGCAGCGTCGCGGCAATGAAGGTCGACCCGATGGCGATGCCGACCTGCCAGGGATGGCGCAATGTCATGCGGCTGATGCGAAGGAGTGTCCCGACTCCGCGGCCCCAATGGGCTGCCGCAATATGGAGACGTGAATCGTCGCGCCTTCGCGCGTTCGCGATCGTTTCGGTAGACACGGGGTATTCCAATGCTTCCGGCGCACTGCCTGTGGCGAGCCGAAGCTCGGTCGGGCAGTTCATTCTTTGAGCCATAACGCGCCTTTTTGGCGGCGAGTTCAAGCCCGGTGGCGGCTCACCCGCATGGAGGCGTCACGTTCGGCCAATGCTCCTGTTTCATGCCGACACCTTTGATTGTCAGGCCTCCCTCTCGGCGTCCTTGCGCAGCACTGGCAGCTCGACCACGTTGCGGGCGGCGATCAGGTACTCGTCGGCACCCTGGAAATATGGCATGTCGGTCAGCCCCGACAGGCAGCTGGCTCCGCCGAAATCACGAGGTGCAAATACGATCGTGTTACAAATGAAATATTTGGCCCTTCTTGTCGAACATTTCACACTTGATCGTTCTCCGGTCACGAATGCGCGTTCGGAAAAATCTATTAGACAATTTTGGCGAATCCACGGTATCTGATCGAAAAATCAAAGGAGAGATCTTGAAGCGTTCGGGCGTCCAGAGCCCACAATGCGCATCAGGCTCCGCCCCAGCCCAAGCAGTGCATCTGCCTTCGACACGAGAAAAACGTGGAGACCAGTCTTGATGCATGCAATCGCACCGGCCGTGCCCCGGCAAGTATCGTCCTTTGCCGGCGAAGCGCGCATGCCGGCACTGGCAGTTGAAGCGAACGCCTCTTGGCCCCTCAAGACCACTCATCCCGAAGATTTCGAAACCATCAGTCCCCCGGCCCGCATCCTGATGATCAGCGATGACAAGCCGATGCAGCTGCAGATGGCCGATTTCTTCGAGGAGAACAAGTTGCGAGTCCTGGCGACATCGACTCGGGACGCATGGACGACGAGGTTTTCCGCCGAAGCTCCGAGCCTGCTGATTCTCGACCTGCATCGGGGCAATACCAATCGGTTCGATCTGCTGCGCGAGGTCCGGTCGCAGACCGATCTGCCGATGATCGCCGCCGGCGGAGAGCACAGCGATGAGGCCGACCGCGTCATCGGCCTGGAGCTCGGCGCCGATGACTTCGTCACCAAGCCGCTGAGCGCCCGCGAAGTGCTGGCAAGAGTGCGAGCGGTGCTGCGACGCCGCTCGCACGTCGCGCAGCCACGCCGGTCGGAGCGCAGCCGCTTTCGCTTCGATGGCTGGCAGATCGACAACCGGTATCGACGGCTGACGGCGCCGGACGGCACCCCGGTCCCGCTGACGAAGGGCGAGTACGCCCTGCTCATCGCTTTCCTCAAGTCGCCGCAGCGGCCGCTCACCCGCTTGAACCTCCTGCAGGCGACCCGGGTGCACGACGACGCCTTGGATCGCAGCGTCGACGTCCAGATCCTGAGGCTGCGGCGCAAGCTCGAAGCCGATCCGAACAACCCCCGCATCATCCAGACAAGACGCGGCGTCGGCTATGTCTTTGCCCGGCCGGTGGAGCAGTTCTGAACCTTGCCCTCGAGACCGGCATTTGTGCGGAGCCTGCGGCGCAGGCCCCGCGTGACGCTATGGAGCTCGCGAGCGGTCATTCGCCCGCAGCTGGGCCGGCAGCGCCGCCAGCAGCAGGCCCGCGCAGAGCAGGCAGAGGACGCCGATGATGTAGAGCGCCGGGGTGGTGCTGCCGGTGAGGTCCTTGATCGCGCCGACGGTGATCGGGCTGAGGATGCCCCCGAGCTGGCCGAGCGTGTTGATCAGCGCGATGCCGCCGGCCGCGCCGACCCCGGTGAGCAGCTTCGGCGGCAGGGTCCAGAAGGCGGGGATCGCGGCGACGATGCCGGCGCCCATGACGGCGAGGGCTCCGACCAGCATCACCACGCTGGTGTCGAAGATGCCGGCGGCGAAGAAGCCGACCGCGCCGGTGGCGATCAGCCCGGCGGCGAAGCGTCGCCGCTCGCCGGTGGCGTCGGACAGGCGGCCGATCGCCACCATGGCGATCGCGCCGCAGACATAGGGCACCGCCGTGAGGACGCCGATCAGGGCCGGGTCGCCGCCGCCGGCCGACCGGATCAGGTCGGGCGCCCAGAAGTTCAGCCCGTAGGAACCGACCTGGATCAGGAAATAGATCAGGCCGAGCATCAGGACGCCGGGCATCAGCAGCGCCCGTCGCAGCGAATGGTCGCCGATGGCCCGGTTCTGCTGGCGGATCTGGCCGGCCAGCAGCGCCTTCTCCGCCGCGGACAGCCAGGCTGCGTCCTCGATCCTGTCATCGAGCCGCAGCAGCACGGCGCCGCCCAGCAGCAGGCAGGGCAGGCCGCCGATGAGGAACAGCCACTGCCAACCCGCGAGGCCGAACGCGCCGCTGAGATGGTCGAGGATCAGCCCCGACAGCGGCGCGCCGGCGATGCCGGAAAAGGCGCTGGCCAGGAACAGCATCGAGGTGATGCGGCCGCGATGCGAGGCGGGAAACCACAGCGTCAGGTAGTACAGGATTCCCGGCGCGAAACCGGCCTCCATCGCGCCGATGATGAAGCGCAGGGCATAGAACTGCCATTCGGCGTGGACGAAGACCATGGCCGCGGTGGCGATGCCCCAGGAGATCATGATGCGCGCGATCCAGCGCCGCGCCCCGACCCGGTACAGCAGCAGGTTGCTCGGCACCTCGAAGATCACATAGCCGACGACGAACAGGGCGGCGCCTAGCCCATAAGCCGTGTTGCTGAGGCCGAGATCGACCGTCAGCTGGAATTTGGCAAAGCTGATGTTGATCCGGTCGAAGAATGCGAACAGGTAGCAGATCATGATCAGCGGCATCAGCCGCCACGCGATCTTGCGAATCAGCGACTGTTCCGCCGTCAGCGTATGGGCGGACGGCGTCGAGGGCGCGGACACGACCATGTTTCCTCCATTTTGCTTGTTCTCTTGGCTTCGCGTCGCGGCGGCCGCCGCGACGTTGACGATCAGGCGGCTGCCGCGGGGACCGGGTGCAGGTCGCAGGCCAGGCCGGCCTTGGCCACCTGGCCGCGGCTTTCATGCCCGACCAGCCTTGGCAGGCCGCGGGACAGGCGGATCAGCGCCCGCAGGTCGAGGCCGGTGTCGAGGCCGGTCTCATGGCACAGATTGACTAGGTCCTCGGTGCAGACATTGCCCGAGGCGCCGGGCGCGAAGGGGCAGCCGCCGAGCCCGCCGAGCGAGGCGTCGAAGCGCCGGGCGCCTGCCGCGTGCGCCGCCAGCACATTGGTCAGGCCGAGGCCGCGCGTGTCGTGGAAATGCAGGGTCAGGCGATCGGACGGCACCTGCCCCAGGATGCGGCGCGCGAGGTCCCCGACCTGGCGCGGATTCGCCATGCCGGTGGTGTCGGCCAGGGTGACGCCGTCGACGCCGAGATCGAGGTAGCGTGCCACGATCGCCGCGATCTTGTCCGGCGGCTGGGCACCCTCGAACGGGCAGCCGAAGGCGGTCGCGACCGTCGCGTTGACCGCCACCGGCAGGCCGCGCACGGCCTCGGCGATGCGGGTGAAGGCGGCCAGCGAGCCGTCATGGCCCATGCCCATATTGGCGCGGTTGTGGGTCTCGCTGGCCGACATCACCAGGTTCAGCTCGTCGGCACGGGCCTCCAGGGCGCGCTCGGCGCCCTTCAGGTTCGGCACCAGGGCGACATAGATCGTGCCGGGCCGGCGTTCGATCCGGGCGAAGACCTCGGCGGCGTCACGCAGGGCCGGCACCGCCTTCGGCGAGACGAAGGAGCTGACCTCGATGCGGCTGAAGCCGGCGCGGGACAGGGCGTCGACCAGCGCCACCTTGTCGGCGGTCTCGACCCAGGCCGGCTCGATCTGCAGCCCGTCGCGGGGCCCGACCTCCTGGACGACAATGGCGGGGCCGGTCATCGCACCACCCCCTCGCGCCGCAGCCGCTGCACCTCCTGCTCGGCCAAGCCGAGGCCCAGCAGCACCTCGTCGGTGTGCTCGCCCAGCATCGGCCCCTGCCAGCGCACGCCGCCCGGCGTCTCCGACAGCTTCGGCGTGATGCCCGGCATCTTGACGTCGATGCCGCCCGGCAGCGTCGAGGGCAGGATCATCTCACGGGCGAGGTAGTGCGGGTCGTCGACGATGTCGGCGACCGAATAGATCCGGCCGGCCGGCACCTCCGCCGCCTCCAGCGCCGCCAGCACCTCGTCCATGCCGCGGACGGAGGTCCAGGCGGTGATGGCGTCGTCCAGCTCCTGGTTGCGGGCGACGCGGCCGTCATTGGCGGCCAGGGCAGGATCCTCGGCAAGGTCGGGGCGCCCGACCACCGCCATCAGGCGCCGGAAGATCGCGTCGCTGTTGCCGGCGATGACGACGTAGCCGTTGCCGGTCGGATAGGTGTTGGACGGGCTGATGCCGGGCAGGGTGCCGCCGGTGCGGGTGCGCACATGGCCCATCAGGTCGTATTCCGGGACCAGGCTCTCCATGACGTTGAACACGCTCTCGTAGAGCGACACGTCGACGACCTGCCCCTTGCCCTGCCCGGTCTTGACCCGCAGCAGCGACATCAGCGCGCCGATCACGCCGTGCAGCGAGGCCAGCGTGTCGCCCAGGCTGACGCCGACCCGGGCTGGCGGGCTGTCGGGGCTGCCGGTGGTGAAGCGCAGGCCGCCCATCGCCTCGCCGATTGCGCCGAAGCCCGGCCGGTCGCGATAGGGGCCGGTCTGGCCGTAGCCGGAGATGCGGACCATGGTCAGCTTCGGGTTGATCGCGGACAGCTCGTCCCAGCCGAGCCCCAGCTTCTCCAGCCCACCCGGGCGCAGATTCTCGATCAGCACATCGGCCGTCGCCGCCAGGTCGCGCACCAAAGCGACGCCGTCCGGCGACTTCAGGTCGATGGCGATCGATTTCTTGTTGCGCGACTGCAGGTACCACCAGAGCGAGGTGCCCTGGTGCAGCTTCCGCCATTTGCGCAGCGGGTCGCCGAGACCCGGCTGCTCGATCTTGATGACTTCGGCGCCGAACTCCGCCATCAGGCGGGCAGCAAATGGAGCCGCGATCAGCGTGCCGATTTCAATGACCCGGATGCCGGACAGAGGGCCGTTCATCTTGGGCGCTCCTCGATGATTATTTCCATCAGATATCGATGGCCGGGTCGAGGACGTCCAATATCCTTTGGCCAATGAGCATTCGCGATCGGCGAACGGGCATGTGACAGGCCGTGACTGTGGTGCGACTGGCGTGGGTGTGGCGGCCACAGCCGCGTCAGGCAGGATGCGGGGCGGGCTGGTGGAGGGAGGGCGCTTCGGTCTAGCCGGCCCGCGCGAACGGCGACCGGCGGTTCGCCGCGACGCCGGTCAGGTGGTCGAACATCAGCCGGCCGGTGACCGACAGATGCCCGGCGTCGCGGACCACGATCCGCAGCTCGCGGTCGGCCCAATCGTCGAGCAGCGGCACCGCCCGCAGGTTCATGCCCTCGCTGAGCACCTCGAAGGCACGGTCGGGGATGAGGCCGACGCCCATTCCGGCCTGAACCATGCGGCAGACGGCGTCGAAGCCGGGGACATGGATGCGCAGGCGGATGGCCTTGCCGGCCTGCCGCGCCGTGTATTGCGAACGCAGATAGATCGAGCTCGCCGCATGCAGGCCGATATGGTCGAATTCCAGCGTGTCGGCGAAATGGATCGGCCCACACCGCGTCAGGGGATGGTCCGCCGGGGTGACGATGACCAGGCGGTCGCGGCGATAGGGGTGGGTGTGCAGCCCGCGGGTCTCGACATCGGCGGAACAGATGCCGATGTCGGCTGCGCCCTCGTCGATGCCGCGGACCACCCCCGCGCTCGGCCGTTCCTGCAGATCAAAGCCGACCCGGTCATGGCTGCTGAAGAAGCCGGGCAGGTCCTCCGGCAGGAACTCGACGATGGCGGAGAGGTTCGCCAGCATCCGGACATGGCCGCGGACCCCCTGGGCGAACTCCCCGAGCTCGACCGCGATCTTCTCCACATTCAGCAGCGTCTGTCGCGCGTGGTGCAGCAGCAGGTCGCCGGCCGGGGTCAGCGCCATCCCGCTCGGCAGCCGCTCGAACAGGGGGACGCCCAGCGTCTCCTCCAGGTCGTTGAGCCGCTTGCTGACCGCAGAGGGCGCGATCGCCTGGCGGGAGGCCGCACGGGTGAGATTGCCCTCCTCGCTGATGGCGACGAAAAGCTGCAGCGTGGTCAGGTCGAGGCGCTTGGCGAAATTGGCGTTCGCCGGGGTGGAACCGCGCATATCCGAGATCGAGGCCGCCATCACAGTACCGGCATTCCTGCCGTCCCGCAGCGTGACAAGACGATGAAGCCTAGCAGGCGATGCGCGGTCGAAGATCTCAATCTGTGCGAGCGATCGCGCCGGATTTGGTAGATTGTCCCGGCGAACTGTCCGATCAAGGGATGCTATTCCAGTGAGCCAATTGGACGCAATCGACCGGAAGATCCTTGCGGCTCTGCAGGCCGACTGCCACGTGACGGTGCAGGAGCTGGCGGCGAAGGTGGGGCTGTCGGCCTCGCCCTGCCATCGCCGGATCAAGATGCTGGAAGACCGCGGCGTGATCTCCCGCTATGTCGCCCTGGTCGACCAGAAGGCGATCGGGCTGCATGTCAGCGTCTTCATCTCGATCAAGCTGGAGCGGCAGAAGGAGGAGGATCTCGACCGCTTCGCCCGCGCGATCTCCGGCTGGGACGAGGTTCTCGAATGCTACCTGATGACCGGGACCCGCGACTATCTGCTGCGGGTCGTCGCCCCGGACCTCGCGGCCTATGAGACCTTCCTCAAGACCAAGCTGACCCGGCTCGACGGGATCGCTTCGATCGAATCCAGCTTCGCCCTCAGCCAGGTCAAGTACTCGATCGCCCTGCCGGTGCAGAACGCCGGTGGCTAGGCCCCCCTGACGGGAACACGAAACAGATAGCATGGGCGAACATCGTCACCCGAGATGTTCAACAGCAAGGGTGAACACGTAGCCGACGCCGCGCTCGGTCCGGATGAGCCGCGGCTCGCTCGGGTCTTGTTCCAGCTTCCGTCGGAGCCGGAGCACCTTGACGTCGACCGACCGGTCGAAGATGTCCTCATGCATGCGGGTGGCCTGAAGCAGGTATTCGCGGGAGAGAGGCCTTTGCGGCGCATTCAGGAACGCGACCAGCAGCGCATAGTCACTGTTGGACAGGTCGACCCGGGATCCGGCTGGGTCGGTCAGGGTCCGGAGGCGGCGGTCCAGCACCCAGTCGCCGAAACGGGTGCGGCGATGATCTTTGTCCTTCCCCCGTGCCGGGCCAACGATCAGCCGCCGCAGCACGGCCCGGATTCTGGCAATGAGTTCGCGCTGGCCGATCGGTTTGGCGACGCAGTCATCTGCACCAAACTCCAGATACAGGACGCGATCGACCTCGTCGCTTCGATCCCGGGTTATGACGATCATCGGAACGTCGGACTGCGATCGGATCGCACGGACCGTCTCCAATCCGTTCGATGGGCCGGAATGCAGATTCAGGATGACCAGATTCGGCTCCCTGGCGGCCAGGTCGCGCAGGCCGCCCTGCGCCGTGGATGCCGCTGTGCCGCTGAACCCATGGCGATCGAGATAGTCGACGAGCGCGTCGGTATTCGCCGGATCACCGTTGACGATCAGGACTCGCGTCGCACGGCCATTGTACCCGAAGCCCTTCCAGGCCCCTCCGGTCACGTCCTTCCGGATATCATAGCTCATCACGGGACTCCGCGCTCCGACGGCACTGCGGCGGAGCGGTCTGTTACGGAATCTGCAGCCGTCAGATGCTGCGGAACCGACCCGACGCTCGGATGCCCACCTCGGTCGGCGACCCGCAACGATCCCTCTTCAGCCAGAAGCGAAGGAGGGACCCGATCTCATGGCGCCGTGCGGTGGTGCGCGCAGGTACGGCAGGTCGGAACCCGGCTGGTCCGCCCGCGCCGTCATCGACTTCATCATCGAAGCCTAGCGCGACGACCCCGCGATGAGGCTCTTCCCCATGAATGACTGACGTCAGGTGAAGCACAGGGTGATCCCGGCAGCGGCGTTGTCCGCCACTCACGCCGCCAAGGCCTGAGCCAGCTTCTCGAATTGCTCGCGCGGGAACAGCCCGGGAACCATACGGCCCCCGACGAGCCACACCGGCGTGCCGTGAATGCCCAGGCGCCTGGCCAGCGCCTCCGACTGGTCGACGAGGGCAAAGGCGCTGCCGTCATCGAGCGCGGCGCGCATCGCGGCGACATCGACTCCGGCCACGGCCGCATGCCCATGGATCACGTCCCTGTCCCCGAGATCCTCGCCGAAGACGAAATGAGCGGTGAACAGGGCCTTCTCGAGCCACGGGAAAGACGCCGGCGCATGGCGCCGGACCCATTCGGCCGCCGCCAGCGCCATGCGGGTGTTGGGCAGGCGGTCCGGCCAGACCAGCGGCAGGCCCGCCGCCTTCGCCTCCGCCTCGAGATGCGCGATCATTGGGCCGCTGCGCTCTCCGGCGGCGCGGCCGCCGACCGGGATCTCCGGATGGGCCTGAAGAGGGATGTCGACCACCTCGAAACCATGTTCCTCGAAGATCGCGTTGCGTTGCTGGCCGACATAGCAGTAGGGGCACAGCAAGTCGTACCAGTGCAGCACCCGGCGCGCTCCGCCCGGATCGCCCCCCAGAATCAGCTGTTCGATCGGCGGCAGCGCGTTCGGTCCGTCTGTCATCGAGATCCTCTCCTGTGCGATGAGCCAGGCATCCATCGGCCTGCAGCCGCGAAGCGCAGCCGGCCGGAGTCAGTGCGAAAAGGGAAGCGCATCGACGCGTCGCGTCGCCACCGAGAAGGAGGCTAGCGCGACAGGCACATTTCATCGTGTTGTGTTGTGTGGAGATGCGTTAAGCCGCGCAAAAAGCTGCGCTTCAGAAGACTTCGGCACTGCCGCAGCGCTGCTCGACGCACCGCAACAAATTGGGGTTGTGCGGCATGCCGTCCATTTCCGCCACGACAGCGATCTCTATCGGGAGATCGTGCCTATTCTAGCACTTAACATTGTTTAACACGCCATAACGCTGCAGGCTGCCGGCCCCGCCGGTTCTTACACTCTATTTCCCCATCATGTCCTTCAGCCTGACGAGCCTGTCACCCAGCGGGCGATGGAGCGCCGGCTTCAAGCGCAGCAGGAGATCGGGGAAGACACCGCGTCCGCCCCAGACTGAATTCCCATCGGTCGACCCGCACTGCCAAGCTTCTCGACTTGCAGTCAATCAGGCCCTCTGCATGTCCATACCCGTGGCAACCCGACAAGCTGGTGGACATACGCCGTTTCCGTGCCTTGTATTCTTGAGGACGCAATGGGCGTGATTTGCGTGATGATGAGTTTGGATGACATGCGCCATCGAGGCGTTGCCGAGTTCGGCCCTTTCAGGCTGCTGAGCTCAGAGCGGCTGTTGCTGAAGGACGGGCAGCCCGTCCAGCTGGGCAGCCGCGCACTCGACATCCTGATCGCCTTGATCGAGCGCCCGGGCGAGGTCGTCGCGCAACGCGAGCTGTTCAAGCGCGTGTGGCCCGACCTTGTCGTCGAAGAGGGGACGCTGCGCGTTCACATCGCCGCATTGCGGAAGGCATTGAGCGATGACAAGAGCGGCATGCGCTACGTCACCAACGTGCCAGGGAGAGGCTATTGCTTCGTCGCCCCGGTGCAGTGGTCGCAACCTGCGGCGAGCGTGCCGGCCGCCGAGACGGCCGATGCGGCGCGCCTCCAGCGCCTTCCCTCGCGGCTGTCCCGGATGTTCGGACGTGCGGAGACCGTCGCCACCCTGTCGGCCCTCCTGAGATCGAAGCGCTTCGTCAGCATCGTGGGACCGGGCGGGATGGGGAAGACCTCCGTCGCCGTCGCCGTGGGCCACGCCATGGCCGGTGAATTCGAGAATGCGGTCTGTTTCGTCGATCTCGGCCTGCTCACCGATCCGGGTCATGTCGCCGGCATGGTGGCTTCGGCATTGGGCTGTACCGCGCCGGCACAGAACCCGCTTTCGGGATTGACCGCCTTTCTGGCCGGCAGGCGCATCCTGATCATCCTGGACAGCTGCGAGCATGTGATCGAGGTGGTGGCGGCGCTGGCGGAACGCATCGTCGAGACGGCACCACAGGTGCATCTGCTGACGACGTCCCGGGAGGCGCTGCGGGCCGGCGGCGAGACCGTGCACCTCCTGCAGCCGCTGGCGATTCCCAGCGAGGCCGGGGTCACCGCACGTGAGGCACTCGTGGCCCCGGCCATCCAACTCTTCATGGAGCGGGCAGCCGCCGGCGGGTTCAGCCGGCCGCTGACCGACACAGAGGCGCCGATCGTGGTTTCGATATGCCGGCGATTGGACGGGATCGCCCTGGCGATCGAACTCGCCGCCAGCCGTGTCGCCGTCTATGGGATCGAGGGCACCGCACAACTCTTGAACAACCGCTTCAGGCTGGTCTGGCGTGGGCGGCGAAACGCACTTCCGCGGCACCAGACCCTCCAGGCGATGCTCGACTGGAGCTACAATCTGCTGTCCGATGTCGAAAAGTCCGTGCTGCGCCGCCTCTCGGTCTTCATCGGCGCCTTCACCCTCGCGGGCGCTGCCGCCGTGGCGAAGGACGGCGATCCTGCGGATGACGGTCAACGGATCGATGCCGCCGCGGCCGTCGACAGTCTGGTGGCGAAATCCCTCATCTGCTGCGCGGACTCGTCCGGAGGCTGGTACCGCCTCTACGACACTGCACGAACCTATGCTCACGCGAAGCTGGCGGACATGGGCGAGGCAGACGCATGCGTCGCGCGTCATGCGCGCTTCCACGCCGATCTTCTGCGCCTTCACCCGACCCCCGGCTCGATCTTCGGCCAGCGGAACGTGTCGCCATACGCTCCCCACCTCGGCAACCTGCGGGCAGCGCTGGAATGGAGCTTTTCCGAGCAAGGTGACCCGGCGATCGGCACCGCGCTGGCCGCGGGTGTCGCACCGCTGTTTCTGGACCTGGGCCTGCTCGGAGAGTGCCGGCATTGGGTCAAGCAGGGGCTGGGCGCCCTGGATCCCGACGAATTTGGAGGCCATCGCGAGATGCTCCTCCACGAAGCGCTGGCCGTATCCTCCATGTTCACCCGCGGCAACAGCGAGGACGTCAGGCTCGCGATCGAGCGAGGGCTGGCTCTGGCGGAAGCCCTCGACGACAGGCAGCACCAGCTCGACCTGCTCGCCGGGCTGAGCATCTTTCTGGCGAGCACCGGCAAGGTCGCGGATGCGCTGGCCGCAGCGCAGCGCTGCCCCGCCATTGCGAGACAGCTCGGCGCCGCGTCCGGGATCGTCATGTCCGAGTGGATTCTGGGTGCGGCCCAGCATCTGGTCGGCGATCAGCAGGCAGCGCTCCGTCACCTCAGGCTTGGATTCGAGCTCGAAGCGACGTCCGGCGCGTCGCCGATCGGGGTCTTCGGCAACGACCACCGGATCCGTGCGCTGATGGCGCTGGCTCGCACGCAATGGCTGCGCGGCTGCCCCGACCAGGCGATGGGCACGGCACAACTGGCGCTGCCCGAGGCGATCCGATCCGGCTTTCCGGTGCCCATCTGCATGGCGCGGATCTTCACCAACACCATCCTGCTCTGGTGCGGCGACCTGGACCGTGCGGCGTCGGGCATCGATGAATTGGCCATGCATGCGTCGAAGCATGACCTTGGGCCCTACAGCGCCGCCGCGCTCGCGCAGCGGGGAGAACTCCTGATCGCGCAAGGGTGCCTTGGCACCGGCATCAAAAGCCTGCGCGACGCGCTGCAACAGATGCGGGCCGAGCGGTACAATATTCTCCTGACCCCGTTTACGTGCGCCCTTGCCGAGGGGCTCGCCCGGGCCGGGCAGCTCGAAGACGCACTGGTCGCGATCGATCGCGCCCTGGCTCAGGCTGAGGACATGGGAGAGACGCTCTACACTGGCGAACTGCTGCGTGTCCGCGGCGAGATCCTGCTGTCGATGTTCCAGCCGGACCTGGCTGAAGTCGAGCGCGTTCTGACAGACGCCCTGGGGTGGGCAAGGCAGCACATGGCCTTGTCCTGGGAGTTGCGGGCGGCGATGGCCATGGCCCGGCTGTACTCGGAGCGCCGGCAGGCGAGCGAGGCAGCCGCAATCATCGACCAGGTCCTTGGTCAGTTCCGCGAAGGTTACGGGACCTCTGACCTGGTTTCGGCCAGAAGATTTCTGGATGATCTCAGAACCTGACGGATGAAACCACTATGGCGGGCAGACGGCAATAACTCGCGGGCAGTGAGTTGCACCGCCCCCGTGATGATCTTCTGCATGGCTGAATGGATAAAAACACAGAGGCGGCGGAGCCACGGCGCCACATATGTGACGTGTCACACCACAGCGGCACGGACCGGCTCCGGAAGGGGGAGCCGGCGTCGATGTCCGCGAACGTGCCCGGTCGCGGCACGGGTGACCAACGCCCAGGACATCATCAAGGGGCTCGCTTCGCCTCGTTTGACTGATTGTTGGTTCGTCGGCACCGACGACCGGTCGTCACGTCTGCGGCGATAGCAGCTTCGAGCCCGGCGCGACCTCTCCGGCCGCGCTGCCCTTCCCTGCCGGTGCCACGGCGCCGGAGCTCGATCCGAGGAACCCAGGCCGTGGGTATCGTCCGCTTCGCCCTGCGCTTTCCCTACACCTTCTACGTCATCGCGCTCCTGGCCCTGCTTCTCGGCATCAGCGCCATCGTCGTGACGCCCCGCGACGTGCTGCCGTCGATCAACGTGCCGGTCGTGACAGTGATCTGGCAGTACACCGGCCTGACGCCGCAGGAGATGGAGCAGCGGGTCACCACCTACGGCGAATATTACATCAGCTCGAATGTCAGCAATATCCGCAACATGGAGAGCCAGACGCTGGAAGGCCTCTCCGTCACCAAGATCTATTTCCAGCCGAACGTGAACATCGATCTGGCGATCAGCCAGATCGTTTCGGCGACGAATACCGCAAGAGCCTTGATGCCGACCGGCATCCAGCCGCCGGTCGTGGTGCAGTTCAACGCCACCAGCGTACCGGTGCTGCAGCTCAGCCTGACCTCGGACACGCTGAACGAGCAGCAGCTCTACGATTACGGCCTGTACCAGATGCGCCAGGCCCTGGCGCCGATCCCCGGCATCACCCTGCCGACGCCCTCCGGCGGCCGCTATCGCGAGATCATGGTCGACCTCGATCCCGACAAGCTGCGCGCCTACGGCATCACCCCTGCCGACGTGGTCAACGCGGTCAACGCCCAGTCGCTGACCCTGCCGGCCGGCGATGCCAAGCTGGGCACGCAGCAGTTCATCGTCCATCTGAACGGCATGGCGCCGACGCTCGACGCGCTGGAGGACGTGCCGATCCGCCAGAGCGGCGCGACGACGGTGTTCCTGCATGACGTGGCCCATGTCCACAATGGCTGGCAGGTGCAGTCGAACGTCGTCCGCGCCAACGGCCAGCGCTCGGTGCTGCTGACCATCATCAAGAATGGCGACGCCTCGACGCTCGACGTCGTCAACCGGGTCAAGGCCGCGCTGCCGGCGATCCAGGCGGCGGCGCCGCCCGGCCTCAAGATCGGCCTGCTGTTCGACCAGTCGACCTTCGTCCAGGATTCGATCGACAGCGTGCTGCGGGAAGGCGCCATCGCCGCCGGCCTGACCGCGCTGATGATCCTGATCTTCCTCGGGTCCTGGCGGGCGACCATCGTCGTCATGGTGTCGATCCCGCTGTCGATCCTCACCTCGATCGCGGTGCTGTCGGCGCTCGGCGAGACGCTCAACATCATGACGCTCGGCGGCATGGCGCTGGCGGTTGGCATCCTGGTCGACGACAGCACGGTGACGATCGAGAACACCTACCGCATGCTGGAGGAGCGAAGGCCCTTCGACGACGCAGTGCTGGAGGGCGCGGCCGGCATCGCCCTGCCGACCCTGATCTCGACCTCCGCGATCTGCTGCGTCTTCGTCGCCGTGTTCTTCATGCAGGGCGCGGTCCGCTACATCTTCACGCCGCTGGCCATGGCCGTGGTCTTCGCCATGATCGCCTCCTACGGCCTGTCGCGCACGCTGACGCCGATCATCATCCGCCTGCTGCTGCGCGGCGAGCACAGCCGGCGCGAGGCCGGCAAGACCACGGCACTGTCCCGCGCCCATGCCGCCTTCGACCGCCAGTTCAACCGGTTCCGCGAGTTCTATGCCTGGCTGCTGGCCGGGATCATCCGCCGCCGCACCATCACGCTGGGCGTCGCGCTGGTGGTGCTGGCGGGCGCCGGCGCGCTGTTCCCCCTGCTGGGGCGCGACTTCTTCCCCGCGGTCGATTCCGGGATGATCCAGCTGCATGTCCGCCTGCCGCCGCGCACCCGGATCGAGACCGCCGCCGAGGAGTTCAGCCGGATCGAGGACGTGATCCGGGGCCAGATCCCGCAGCAGGATCTCGGCCTGGTGATCGACAACATCGGCCTGCCGCAGCGCTCCTACAACCTGGCCTTCACCGACGGCACCGAGATCGGCCCGAATGACGGCGTGATCCAGATCCAGCTCAACCCCGGCCACCGGCCGACGGAGCAGTACATCCAGGCGCTGCGGCGCCAGCTGCCGGTCCAGTTCCCGGACGCGCTGTTCTACGTCCAGCCATCGGACATCGTCACCCAGGTGCTGAACTTCGGCGTGCCGAGCCAGATCGACGTGCAGATCGCCGGCCGCAACGTCGCCGGCAACCAGGCCATGGCCAAGACCCTGCGCGACCGGCTGGCCGCCATCCCCGGCCTGGTCGACGTGCATGTGCAGCAGGAGCTGAATGCGCCGGAGCTCGACTACACGGTCGACCGCACCCGGGCGCAGCAGCTGGGGCTAAACATGACCCAGGTGGCCAATGACGTGAACATCAGCCTCAGCTCGTCGACCCAGGTGCAGCCGAACTTTTGGACCGACCCGGCCAGCGGCATCGCCTACTACCTCGCCGTCCAGACGCCGGAGTATCGCGTCGCCAGCCTGAACGACCTGAACAACACACCGATCGGCGCCGCCACCACCGCGGATGGCGGCGTGGTGCCGAACCTGCTGGGCAACATCGCGGCGCCGCAGCGTGCCGGGGTGCAGTCGGTGTTCAACCAAAGCAACATCCAGGAGGTCTACGACGTCTACGCCAGCGTCGACTCGCAGGATCTCGGCCGTGTGGCGACTCGGATCCAGTCCATCGTCGGCGATGCGCAGAAGACCCTGAAGCCCGGCAACACCATCGCGATCCGCGGCCAGGTCAGCAGCATGGACTCCGCCTTCCGGGACCTCAGCCTCGGCCTGACCTTCGCCGCCATCTTCGTCTACCTGCTGATGGTGGTGAACTATCAGAGCTTCCGCGACCCGCTGGCGGTGCTGCTGGCCTTGCCCGGCGCCATGAGCGGCATCGTCCTGATGCTGTTCGTCACCGGCACCAGCCTCAGCGTGCCGTCGCTGATGGGCGCGATCATGGCGGTCGGCGTGGCCTCGGCGAACTCGATCCTGCTGGTCACCTTCGCTCGCGAGCAGAGCCGGGCCGGGCACCCGCCCTTCGAGGCCGCGCTGTCCGCCGGCGTCACCCGGCTGCGGCCGGTGCTGATGACGGCGGCGGCCATGGTCGTCGGCATGCTGCCGATGGCGATCGGCGGCCCTGGCGAGGAGCAGAACGCCGCCCTGGCCCGCGCCGTGATCGGCGGCGTCAGCGCCGGCACCCTGACCACCCTGCTGTTCGTGCCCTTCCTCTACGCCCTGATCGCCGGCCTGGGGTCCAGGCGGCAGCGGCCCTCCTCCTCCCCCGTCGCGGAGTGACCATCTTGGACCAGCGTCCCATCGACACACCCGCCATCCACCCGGAGCGGGACGCAGCTTCCCCGGTTGGGACGACGCCGGGGCGACGGCGGATTGCGCGTCTCCTCGGCCTGACCGCGGTGGTCGCGGTCGGCGGGGCGGTCGGCTTCGGCCTGTGGAGCCGCAGCACCCTCGACGCCCAGGCGACGACCATGCGCAACGAGATCCGCGACGACCGGCCGATGGTCCGCACGGTCGCGGTCACCACAGTGCAGGGCCCGAAGATCGACGAGCTGCCGGGCACCACCGATGCCTTCACCAGCACCGTCGTGAACGCCCGCGCGACCGGTTACATCGCCACCCGGAACGTCGATATCGGCAGCCATGTCAAGGCGGGCGACGTCATGGCCGTGATCGCGGCGCCCGACCTGGATCAGCAGCTGGATCAGGCCAAGGCGCAGCTGGCCCAGACCCAGGCGACCCTGGCGCAGGACCGGGCCAATGAGCACCTCGCGGAGGTCACCAACCAGCGCACCACCCGGCTGGTGCAGCAGGGCTGGGCCACCAAGGAGCAGGGCGACACCGACAGCTCCAGCCAGGCCGCCACCACCGCCGCCGTGGCTGCGGCCCAAGCCAGCATCGTCGCCCAGCAGGCGGATGTATCGCGGCTCGAACAGCTGACCGGCTTCGAGAAGGTGGTGGCACCGTTCGACGGAGTCGTCGCCAGCCGCAGCTTCGACGTCGGCACGCTGGTCACCGCGGACAGCACCTCCGGCACGCCGCTGCTGTCGCTGGTGCAGACCAGCACGCTGCGGATCCAGATCTTCGTGCCGCAGGAGGACTATTTCGCCCTCAAGGATGGCGAGGATGCCGAGGTGACGGTGCCGCAGCTGCCCGGCCGGGTCTTCCATGGCCGCGTCGCCCGCACCGCCGGCTCCCTGCAGCCGGGCACCCGGACGCTGCTGGCCGAGGTCGATGTCGACAATGCCGATGGGGCGCTCACCGCCGGGCTGTACTGCATCGTCCGGCTGGCGATCCCACGCCCCAGCCCCGTCATCGTGCTGCCGTCGCAGGCCGTCATCTTCGACCAGAACGGGCTTTCGGCCGCCGTCTATTCGAACGGCGCGCTGCAGTTGCACCATCTCGACGTGCTAGCCGACAACGGCGCCAGCCTCGACATCCGGGCCGGACTGGACGAGGGCGATCAGGTGGTCCTGAACCCGCCGGTGGACGTCCGCGACGGTATGCGCGTGCAGGTTGCGGCGACACAGCCCTCCGCATCCGACCATTGAAAACAGCGGCGAAAGCATCGCAGCGCCGCCCAGATTGCGGATATATCCCGTTCAGAGGAGCCCGGAAGGCCTCCGAACATCGGCAAAGGGGACGGACCGGCCCCCGGCAATCGGAGCGAGGCCTCCATAGCCAGCTGGGCACGATTCTCGGCAGTCTGGCCCCCAAAGCAAACAAGCCCTCGGCGGAGAGGAGGGCTTGCATGTCATCGTTGGTTGCGGGGACACGCAACCATCTGCGCTCATGCCCGCTGATGCCCGATCATCGGACGGCCAGCCCGGCCACAGCAGCGGTGAGCTCCTCAATATAGGCGTCCCGCGCGGACTGATCGCTTCAGCGCCGACGTTGCGTTCGATCTCCATGTCGAGGGAGCCGGCGGCGATCGGCATCACGTCAGCGAAATAGCCCATCAGCAGCCCCCTCCTCCACGACAGTAAAGGGTGAACAGCGGACCTCGGGCAGCGCTCCCGACGGATTCCGGTCCGCGCCATAAGCGGCCGCCACGGTGATGTCTCATGACCGCCCGTCGCTGTGGCCGCAGAATCCGATCCTCACCGGTCAGCTTCGGGCTCAGAGTGCGCCCGGGCCGCCGCAACCGGTGCCACAAAGCGGACGTGACCGGACGCGACGCTGCGGGGACGAAGTGCTACGCACCCGGAGCGATCAGCCATCACCTTCCGCATCTCGTCGCCGGTGATCCAGCCAGCGACGGCGGAGCGCGTGTTCTTCCAAGCCGGCGACAACGCCGCTGAAGTCGGCGCTCGGATCGACCGGCTCGGCTTCTTCGGCATCGATTTCGGATCTCTTGCCGTCGGCAGCCGGCTCGTGCAGCTCCCGGGTGGGTCGCTGCCTGCCCTCAACTCCGTGAAGATAGGTTGATTCGGCCGACCGTCGCGGTACGTCCGCCGCTGGGCCAGGCGATAGAGTAGCCAGCCGCCTGCCGGATTCGGGTGCAAGCCTCTGCCGAAACTCGATCAAGAGCCGCCTGGAGGCGATGCGCCGCCCGGATCTTCAGGACGCTCGATGGCCCGTGGCATCGGTTTCTGGAGAATAGGGTCTGGCTTCCGTGCCCGTGAAGAACGTCCAGAGGCTCTCATAAACCAGGTCCGGGCGATGTTCCGCCGGATAATGTCCGGTCGGAATCGCCCAGCCGCGGAGATTCGGGGCCCAGGGTGTCCAGGCCTCGATCGGCTTGAGGTGGCGCCCGACATGGCTGTTGCTGCCCCAAAGCACCATGACCGGGCATTGGATCCGGCGCCTGCCGAAATCCCCCGTGTCCATCGCCAGGTCGAGGGTCACGGTCGCGCGGTAGTCCTCGCAGACCGCGTGGATCTGCTCCGGCGTTGTGCAGCGTGCATATTCCTTGAAGGCTTCGGGCGTGAAGATCTGCAGGCCGACGCCTTTCTTGTTGAGCTTGTACTGGATGTAATAGTCGAGATCGGCGCAGATCAGCTTCTCTGGGAACGGCGCCTTCTGCGCCATGAAGAACCAGTGATAGCTTTCAAGGCCCCATCCGAGCGTGACGTTGGTCAGCAGGTGATGGGTCGGGATGATGTCGAGCGCGCAGAACCGGGTGACCCGGTCCGGCCGGTCGAGCGCCATGCGGAAGCCGACCCGCGCGCCCCGGTCGTGGCCGGCGACGGCGAAGGTCTCGAAGCCGAGCGCGGTCATCACCTCGAAGGCGTCCTCGCCCATCGCCCGGAAGCTGTAGGTCGCATGGTCCGGTCCGCCATCCGGCTTCGAGCTGTCGCCATAGCCGCGCAGGTCGATCGCCACCACCGTGAAGGTCTTCGCCAGCGACGGCGCGATGCGATGCCAGCTGACATGGGTCAGCGGATTGCCATGGATCAGCAGCAACGGCGGGCCGTTGCCCGCGACGGCGGTGTTGATCTCGGCGCCGCTGGTCTTGATTCGCCGATAGGAGAAGCCCTCCATCAGCGATCGATGGCCTGTCGCCAGGGGCGGCATCGGCGCGCCGGCGGCCGGTGAGGTCTGGGAAACCATGCTCTTCCTCCCGCGAATGGTTGCCGTACCTTTTTCTCTGAAGTGCAAACTGTCAACAATTTTCAGTTGACTTTCCCCGATGGGGGAGCACGATCACCCGTAACGGCCGCCGGAGAGCGACAGCGTCGTCTTCGGCCGCCGACACCGGCCAGAGCCGAGGAATGCACCATGACAGACAAAGCCGCCAACGCCCCCCGCCTGGCCCTGCTGATGGGCGATGCGACCGGCATCGGCCCGGAGCTGGTGGCGCGCGTCGTCTCCGACGGACGGCTCGCCGATGCCGCCCGGATCGTGGTCTTCGGTGACCGCCGTGTGCTGGCGATGGGCGCCCGCGACGCAGGCGTCGAGCTGTCCATCCGGCCCGTGGAGACTGCGGATCAGATCGACTGGGACAGCCCCGGCGTTCCGTTGATCGATCTCGGCAACATCGACCCGGCGGCCTTTCCACGCGCCGCGGTCTCGGCCGACTCCGGCCGGCTGACGGGCGACACGCTGGCCGCCGCGGTGCAGCTGGCCCTGAAGGGCGGGCTGGACGCCATCACCTTCGCCCCCCTGAACAAGGCCGCCCTGCACGCCGGCGGCTGGCGCTTCCTGGACGAGCACAAGCTGTTCGCCCATCTCCTGGGCCACAAGGGCTATTTCTCGGAAATGAACGTGCTGGACGGCCAATGGATGTCGCGCGTCACCTCGCATGTGCCGCTGCGGACCGCGGTCGAGCAGATCAACCACCAAAGCATCATCCAGGCGATCGAGCTGGTCGACCGGACGATGCGGCGCGCCGGTATCGCCAAGCCCCGCATCGCCGTCGCCGCGCTCAACCCCCATGCCGGAGAGAATGGCCTGTTCGGGCGCGACGAGATCGACGTCATCGCCCCGGCGGTGCGCGCCGCCGCGGCGACAGGCATCGACTGCAAGGGCCCTTTCCCGTCCGACACGGTCTATATCAAGGCCTTCGCCGGCGAGTATGACAGCGTGGTCGCGATGTATCACGACCAGGGGCAGATCGCGACAAAACTGCGCGGCTTCAGCCGCGGCGTGACGGTGACCGCGGGGCTCGATACGGTGTTCACCACCCCGGCGCACGGGACCGCCTTCGACATCGTCGGCAAGGGCGTCGCCACCACCGGCGCGCTGGAGGCGGCGGTCCGGCTGGCGGCGCAGCTGGCCCGCCGCAAGGAGCTGCAACCGACCGAAACCGCGGCCTGACCGGGCCGTCCACTGGGAAGCGACCCATGACGACATCGAACAGTTTCCGCATCGCCGTCATCCCTGGCGATGGCATCGGCAAGGAGGTCGTTCCCGAGGGTGTCCGGGTGCTGGAGAAGGCCGCCGCCCGCTTCGGCATCGGCTTGTCGCTCGACTGGTTCGACTTCGCGTCCTACGACCACTACAGCCGCCACGGCCAGATGATGCCGGACGACTGGAAGGCGCAGATCGGATCGCATGACGCGATCTTCTTCGGCGCTGTCGGCTGGCCGGCCGGCGTTCCCGACCACATCTCGCTGTGGGGGTCGCTGATCCAGTTCCGGCGGGAATTCGACCAGTATGTGAACCTGCGGCCCGTCCGCCTGATGCCGGGCGTCCCTTGCCCGCTGGCTGGCCGCGGCCCGGGCGACATCGATTTCTGGGTCGTGCGCGAGAACACCGAGGGCGAATACTCCTCCATCGGCGGCCGCATGTTCCCCGGCACCGACCGGGAGGTCGTGATCCAGGAGACGGTGATGACCCGCACCGGCGTCGACCGGGTCCTCAAATTCGCCTTCGACCTGGCCGCCAGGGGCAAGCGCAAGCACCTGACCTCGGCGACCAAGTCCAACGGCATCTCGATCACCATGCCGTATTGGGACGAGCGGGTGGTCGAGATGGCCAAGGCCTATCCGGCGGTGCGCTGGGACAAGTATCACATCGACATCCTGACCGCCCAGTTCGTGCTGCATCCGGACTGGTTCGACGTGGTCGTCGCCTCGAACCTGTTCGGCGACATTCTGTCGGATCTCGGCCCGGCCTGCACCGGCACCATCGGCATCGCGCCGAGCGCGAACATCAACCCCGAGCGCAACTTCCCCTCGCTGTTCGAGCCGGTGCATGGCTCGGCGCCGGACATCGCCGGCCAGGGCATCGCCAACCCGATCGGGCAGATCTGGTCCGCCGCCATGCTGCTCGACCATCTGGGGCAGGCCGAGGCGGCCGCGGCCATCGTCTCGGCGATCGAGACCGTGCTGGCGCAGCCGTCGCTGCGTACCCGCGACCTGGGCGGCAGCGCGACCACCATCGAATGCGGCAAGGCGGTCGCGGCCGCTCTCTAGCAACTGCCGGCACCGGCGGCCCGGCTCTCCGGCCGGGTCGGCCGGGCGCCGGCCCCGGTTCACCTTCGAAGCACCGAGCCCGATCGAGCGGGTTTTCCGTTGACATTTTTGGTTAACTGTCGACAATCTTCTGAAAACAAAAACGCTCCATCCTTCGGCAGACGCGTGCGACCTGCAAAAGAGGCTGGGAGGATTCATGCCTTTCGTGGAACTCGACGGGCTGACGAAACGGTATGGCGACCTGACCGTCGTCAACGGCGTCGACCTGGCCATCGACAAGGGAAAGCTGGTCTGCCTGCTCGGCCCGTCCGGCTGCGGCAAGACCACCACGCTGCGGCTGGTCGCTGGGTTCGCGGAACCCTCCGCCGGGCAGATCCGAGTCGGCGGGCGCGTCATCTCGTCCTCCGCCGGCAGCGAGCCGCCTGAAGCCCGCAACATGTCGATGATCTTCCAGAGCTACGCGCTCTGGCCCCATATGACCGTGTTCGAGAACGTCGCCTACGGCCTGCGGCTGCGGCGGGCGAGCAAGGCCGACATCCAGGCACGGACGTCCCGCATCCTCCAGGCGACCAAGCTGGACACGCTGGCGGAGCGCTATCCCGGCGAATTGTCGGGCGGACAGCAGCAGCGCGTGTCGCTGGCCCGGGCCCTGGTGGTCGAGCCGGAGACGCTGCTGCTCGACGAGCCCCTGTCCAACCTCGACGCCAATCTGCGGGAGGAGATGCGGTTCGAGATCCGCCGCCTGCACGACGAGTACCGGTACACGACGGTCTATGTGACCCACGACCAGACCGAGGCGATGACCGCCGCGGACATCATCGTGGTGATGAACCAGGGCCATGTCGAGCAGGCGGGCTCGCCGGAAGACATCTATGAGCGGCCGCGGTCGGAGTTCGTGGCCCAGTTCATCGGCGGCACCAACATCTTCAAGGGCCGGCGGGTCGGCGACGATGCCGTCGATTGCGGCGGTGGGCTGGTCCTGCGCTGCGGCGGCGGCGATTTCGCCGCGGACGGCCCGACCTCCGTCTCGGTGCGGCACCATGACGTCCATCTCGCGGCCGAGCGGCCGAACGGCCATACCAGCAACTGGGTGGCCGGCACGGTGATGCGCCAGGTCTATCTGGGCTCGCACCGGGACTATCTGGTCGGCCTGCCGGGCGGCGAGGCGGTGCGGGCCATCGCCCCGGTCGACGTCGCCATCCCGCGGAACCAGGAGGTCTGGCTCCACTGCCCGCCTGAACGGTGCAGGGCACTTGCACGATAAGGGAGGAAACAATGTCGAACGCAAAAATTGCGGCCGTTACCCTGTCCGTCGCCATCGGATGCAGCTGGCCGGTGTGGGCGGCGGCGCCCGAGCCCTACCAGGTGACGCCCGATCTCGTCGCCGCGGCCACCAAGGAAGGCACGGTGGTCTACTACACCTCGACCGACGTCCAGGTGGCCGAGAAGCTGGGCGCGGCCTTCGAGGCCAGGTATCCCGGCCTCAAGGTCCAGGTCGAGCGCGCCGGCTCCGAACGGGTGTTCCAGCGCATCGGCCAGGAATACTCCGCCGGCATCCACAATGCCGACGTCATCGAGACGTCGGACGCCTCGAACTTCCTGACCCTGAAGGACCAGAGCTGGTTGACGCCGGCGGTGCCGGAGGATGTCGCCAAGCTCTGGGGCGCCGACGACCGGGACCCGGACGGCCAGTACGCCGCCTTCCGCGCCACGCTGACGGTCATGGCCTATCGCACCGACCTGGTGAAGCCGGAGGACGTTCCGAAGACCTGGACCGACCTGCTGGACCCCAAATACAAGGGCAAGCTGGTCAAGTCGCATCCCGGGTACAGCGGCAACGTGATGACCGCGACCTATGCGCTGAGCCAGCTCCTCGGCTTCGACTACTTCGAGAAGCTGGGCCATCAGGAGGTGATGCAGGTCCAGTCCTCGACCGAGCCGCCGAAGGTCCTGTCCCAGGGCGAGCGGCCGATCCAGGCCGACGGCAACGAATACAACGTCTTCATCCTTCAGGACCGGGGCGTGCCGATCAAGCCGATCTACCCGGCCGAGGGAACCTCGATCGCCTTCGGCAATGCGGCGATCCTGGCCTATCCGCCCCATCCGAACGCGGCGAAGCTGTTCTATTCCTTCATGTTCTCGCAGGAGGCACAGCAGTTGAACGTCGATGTCGGCGGCCTGCGGTCGGTCCGGCCCGACGTGACGGAGAAGGCCGGCCGCACACCGCTGTCGCAGATCAAGGTCATCGAATCCGACCCGGCGGATGTCCGCGACGCCATCGAGGACATCAAGCAGAAGTACGAGGAATATTTCGGAACGTGAGGCCGGCTGAGCGGCATCCGCAAGGAAAACCGCTTCTCATCTGTCATTGCCGGGCTTGACCCGGCAATCCGGGGCCACGGAGATCAGCTCTGGAAGCCCCTGGATCCTCGGGTCAAGCCCGAGGATGACAGTGGGGAGTTTGCCCGCCCCGACCGGACACCCGTGGATCGAGCCCAAAGGTGACCAGGTGACCAGCACTGCCCTGTCTGCCGATTCCGCCGGTCGCCGGCCGCTACGCCGCTTCGACCTGTCGATGCCGCTGTTCCTGCTGCTGGCATTCATCCTGTGCGTGCTGGTGCTGTTCCCCCTCGGCTGGCTCGTCTATTACGCGGTCACCACCAAGTCGGGGTCGCTGACCCTGGCGAATTTCGGCCGCCTGCTGTCCGACGCCACCATCCACCGCGCCTTCCTGATCGCGATGGCGATGGCCGCATGTGTCGGGCTCTTCTCCTGCCTGGTGGCCACGCCGCTGGCCTGGCTGGTCGCACGCACGGACATGCCGGGACAGCGCCTGATCCGCAGCCTGGTGACCGCCTCCTTCGTCACGCCGCCCTTCCTCGGCGCCATCGCCTGGGCGATGCTGGCCGCCCCCAACAGTGGCATCCTCAACAACATCTACCGCTGGGCCTTCGACCTCGACCCGTCCGAGGTGCTGTTCAATATCTACACCTTCCCGGGGCTGGTCTTCGCCATCACCTGCTATTCCTTTCCCTTCGTCTTCACGCTCGTCGCCAATGCCCTCGACAAGGTGCCGTCGGACCTGGAGGAGGCATCGGCGATCCTGGGCGGCAGGCCGGGGACGACACTGCGGCGCGTGACCCTGCCCATGGTGCTTCCCGCCATCCTGGCCGGGGCGCTGATCGCGATCGTCCAGGCCTTCACCATGTTCGGCTCGCCCGCCATTCTCGCCCTGCCAGCGGGATTCCACGTCCTGACGACGAAGATCTGGAGCTACTTCCAGTTCCCGCCGCGCCTCGACCTGGCCGCGGCCAGCGCCGTGCCGCTGCTGGTCGTCACCATGCTGCTGCTGTGGCTGCAGAAATGGCTGCTCGGACGGCGCGGCTATACTGTGGTCGGCGGCAAGAGCGGCACGCCGCGCCGCACCAGGCTGGGCCGCTGGAAATGGCTTGCCGGCGCCTATGTCCTGTTCATCCTGTGCGTCACCATCGTCTTCCCCTACCTCGCTTTGCTCAAGGTCGCGCTGACGCACAACCTGTCCGAGCCGCTGAGCTGGGACGCGCTGACCCTGCACAATTTCGAGTTCGTGCTGTTCGACCTGTCCGCGACCCGCCTGGCGATCTGGAACACGCTGATCCTCGGCTTGGCCACCGCGACCATCGCGACCGGGATGGCTCTCGTCGTCTCCTATCTGGTCGCGCGCCGCGCCGTGCCGGGGGCTTCGCTGCTCGGCATCCTGGCGACGGCGCCGATCGCGGTCCCGGGCATCGTGCTCGGCGTCGGGCTGTTCCTGGCCTATGCCAATCCGGCGCTGCGGCTCTACGGTACCCTGTGGATCCTGCTGATCGCCTTCCTGACGATCGAGCTGCCCTCCGGCTACCAGCAGCTCTCGGCCGCCATCCGGGGGGTGCATCCCGAGCTGGAGGAGGCCAGCCGCATCCTCGGCGCCACCCGGCTGCGCAGCCTGTGGCAGATCACGGCGCCGCTGCTGCGGACCACGGTCGTCGCCGCCTGGTGCTTCGTCTTCATCGGCACCATCCGGGAGCTGTCGGCCACGATCCTGCTGACGACCGCGCAGACCAAGCTGGTGTCGGTGATCATCTACGATCTCAACGAGAGCGGCGACTACGGAGCCATTGCGGTGCTGGGCATCCTGCTGCTGGTGGTGTCCTTCACGGTCGTCTTCATCGCCAACAAGCTGCCCGTGCTGGGCGGAGCGAAGCCAAGGGTGAGTTGAGATGGGGAACAGGTCCTGCTTCGTGGCGGTTGCAGTCGGCCTGCTTGACAACCGGGGGCTCGCCTCCGCTATGGCTATATCCTGATGATGTCGTCGTCGCAGCGGCTGGGGGAGATCGGCAAGGTGGAGACCACGATCTGCCGCGCCGGGGCCGGGCGACCTGGCCTGAACGACATTGAACGGACCTCCGACCCATGACGGACACCTCCGACAAAACGCCGGGATTCTCGCCCATCGATTTCCTGCGCACGCGGTCGCTGACGAATGTCGTGCAGGCCGAAATCGAGCGGATGATCGTCGAGGGCGAGTTCACCCCGAATGAGAGGATCAACGAGAACGCCCTGGCCCAGCGCCTGAAGGTCAGCCGCGGGCCGATCCGCGAGGCCTGCAGCGGCCTGGCCGCACTCGGCCTGCTCCAGATCATCCCGAACCGCGGCTTCTTCGTCCGGGAGCTCAGCAGCGACGAGGCGCGCGACGTCTCCGAGGCGCGCGCCTGCGTTTTCGCCTCCATCGCCATGTGCGCCGCCATGCGCGTCAGCGACGCCGAGATCGCGAAGCTGCGCGAGCTGGTCGACCGGATGGACGGGCTCGCGGCTGCCGGTGAGGTCAGCCACTACTATCCGGTCAACCTGCAATTCCACTCCGAACTGGCAAAGGCTTCCGGCAACGCCCGGCTGGCGCAGATCTATCTCGGCCTGGCCCGGGAACTGCACATCCAGCGCTATCGCGCCCTGGCTAGCGGCGACGTGCTCGACGTGTCCAACGCCGAGCATCGGGCGATCTTCGATGCCGTGGCGGCGCATGACCAGCAGCGGGCTTTCGCCGCCGGATACGCGCATATCATCAACGGCATGTCGCGCACGCGCCAGGCGGCACTGGCCCATCGCCATCCGCCGGAACGCTGACGGCCGGCCCGGTCGGTCCGCACCGACCCCAGGACCATCCCTGAAGTGCAATGGGACTGCCGGCCGAGCGGCGCGGCGGCGCTTTGCCATGTCATCTCTCTTGGATCAGGACAGCCTCAGTTTTTGCTAATGGAAAACTGTTGACAGTTTACCGAGACTCTCGGCGTAGTCTCTCCAGGTTCCATCCGGCCGGCCGATGGCTCCGCGGGGTGAGGCCGTTTTCAACGACGGGGTAGGATCGATGGGCAACGCCGTTCAGGCCGGTCTGACGAATTACGTGGCCGGCTTCGTTTCCAACACCAGCCTGGCCGATCTTCCGGGCGACGTGATCGCTCTGGGCAAGAAATCCATTCTCGACGGGCTGGGCCTGGCCCTGTCCGGATCGGTGGCCCGCAGCGGCGAGCTCGTCCGGCAGCATCTCGACGGGCTCGGGCTGCAGCCCGGGGCGGCGACGGTGATCGGGGCCGGCCGGAAGGTCGCCCCGCGCTTCGCGGCCTTCGCCAACGGTGTCGGGATCCACGCCGACGACTACGACGACACCCAGCTGGCGGTCGCCACGGACCGCGTCTATGGCCTGCTGACCCACCCCACCGCCCCTGCCCTGCCCGCGGCCCTCGCTATGGGCGAATGGGCCGGAGCCTCCGGCGGCGCGGTGATGCTGGCCTATCACCTGGGCGTGGAAGTGGAGTGCAAGATCGCCGAGGCGATCGCCCCCCGCCACTATCAGACCGGGTTCCACGCCACCGCCACCTGCGGCACCTTCGCCGCCGCCGCCGCCGCCGCCTCGCTGCTGCGGCTCGATGCCGAGGCGACGGCCCGCGCGCTGTCGGTCGCCGGCAGCCAGTCCGCCGGGTTGCGGGAGAATTTCGGCACGATGACGAAGCCGTTCCACGCCGGCCGGTCCTCGGAAAGCGGCATCGTCGCCGCCCAGCTCGCCGCCTCCGGCTGGACCGCGACGGACAAGATCCTGGAGGCGCCCCGCGGCTTCTTCCAGGCGGCCGGCGGGGGCTACGACGCGGGGGCGATCCAGTCGCGCCTCGGGTCGCCCTGGACCTTCGCCGACCCCGGCATCTCGATCAAGCCGCACCCCTCCGGGTCGCTGACCCATCCGGGCATGACGGAGATGGCGCGCCTGATCCACGAGCACGGCATCAAGACCGCGGATGTCGAGCATGTGCGCGTCGGCACCAACTCCAACATGCCGAACGCCCTGATCCATCACCGCCCGCAGGACGAGCTGCAGGCGAAGTTCTCGATGGAGTTCTGCATGGCCATCCTGCTGCTCGACGGCAAGGCCGGCCTGTCGGAGTTCACCGACGAGACAACCCGGCGCGACGATGTCCGGGCGATGATCGAAAAGGTCGATTTCGTGGTCGATGAGCGGGCCGAGCGGGCCGGCTATCACAAGATGACGACGATCATCGACATCACCCTCCGCGACGGCCGGACGATCCATGGCGAGGCCGATTTCGGCAAGGGCAGCCCGACGAACCCGATGAGCTATGACGAGGTCGCCGACAAGTTCCGCGACAACGCCGCCCATGCGGGCCTGGGCCGGGACGCGGCGGACGAGGTGGTGGCCCTGGTGCGCGACCTGGAACGGCAGCCCTCGATCGAGCGGCTGATGAGCCTGGTCGCGCGGGCCGGCTGACCGGGAGGAGACGCGGGCATGGCTCATCTCACCCTCGGCGTCCTCGACGGCGACGATATCGGCCTCGAGATCGTGCCGGCCTCGGTCCGGGTGGCGCGCGCCGCCGCTGCCCGGACCGGGCTCGACATCGACTGGCGGCCGATGCCGATCGGCCGCCGGGCGCTGGACACGCACGGGTCGACGATGCCGGACGGCACGCTCGAGGCGCTGGCCGCGATGGACGGCTTCGTCCTCGGCCCGATCGGGCATCGCGCCTATCCGAAGGGGCCGGGCGCCATCAACCCGCACCCGATCCTGCGCAAGCATTTCGGCCTGTTCGCCAATGTCCGGCCGACGCGCTCCTATCCCGGCCTGGGAGCGCTGTTCGACGACGTGGACCTGGTCATCGTCCGCGAGAACAACGAGGGGTTCCAGCCCGACCGCAACGTGGTCGCGGGTTCCGGCGAGTTCCGGCCGACCGAGGACACCACCATCTCGGTGCGGGTAATCACCCGCCAGGGCAGCTATCGCGTGGCCAGGGCGGCGCTGGAGATCGCGCGGGCCCGGCGCCGCAGGCTGACCCTGGTCCACAAGAACACGGTGTTCAAGCTGGGCTGTGGCATGTTCGTCGAGGAATGCTACCGCGCCGCCGAGCAGTTCCCGGACGTGACGGTCGATGAGGTGATCGTCGACACCTTCGCCATGCGCCTGCTGCGTGACCCGCAGACCTTCGACGTGGTGGTGACCACCAACATGTTCGGCGACATCCTGACCGACGAGGCGGCCGGGCTGGTGGGGGGCCTGGGCATGGCCCCGGGCCTGTGCATCGGCGAGGGCGCCATCGCCATGGCGCAGGCAGCGCATGGCTCCGCCCCCGACATCGCCGGCCGCGGCATCGCCAACCCGTTCGCGATGATCGAATCGACCCGGATGATGCTGGACTGGCTGGGCCGCAACCGCGGCGTCGCCGAGGCCGTGGCCGCCGCCGCGCTGATGGGCAAGGCCACGGTCGCGGCGCTGTCCCGGCCGGAGACGCGGACCGGCGATATCCGCGGCACCACCGGCACCGCCGGGATGACCGACGCCATCGTGAACGCCATCGAGACGGAGACCAACCATGTCCTCGCATAGCATTGCCGTCATGGGCGGCGACGGGATCGGCGTGGAGGTGGTCGAGGCCGGCGTCCGCGTGCTGCAGGCGCTGGCCGAAATCGAGCCCGGCCTGTCCTTCACCTTCGAGCGGTTCGACTGGGGCTCCGACTACTACCGCCGCAACGGCCGGATGATGCCGGTGGACGGGCTGGCGCAGCTCGAAGGCTTCGACGCGATCTATTTCGGCGCGGTCGGCGACCCGGACCTGCCGGACGACGTCACGCTATGGGGTCTGCGCCTGGCGATCTGCCAGGGCTTCGACCAATATGCCAATGTCCGGCCGACGCGTCTGCTACCCGGCCTGACCGGCCCGCTGCGGCCGGATCTCGGCCAGCAGATCGAGTGGGTGATCGTCCGTGAGAACAGCGAAGGCGAATATGCCGGTGTCGGCGGCCGGGCCCATCGCGGCCTGCCGATCGAGGTCGGCATGGATGTCTCCGTGTTCACCCGGGCCGGTGTCGAGCGCATCGCCCGCTTCGCCTGCGACATCGCCTCGTCGCGTCCCCGGCGGCTGCTGACGGTCGTCACCAAATCGAACGCGCAACGCCACGGCATGGTGTTCTGGGACGAGGTCGTGAAGGAGGTCATCCGCGACTATCCCGGCCTGACCGTCGATTGGATGCTCGTCGACGCCATGACCCAGCGCATGGTCAACAAGCCCGGCTCGATCGACACGGTGCTGGCCACCAACCTTCATGCCGACATCCTGTCGGACCTCGCGGCGGCGCTCGGCGGCTCGCTCGGCATCGGCTCGACCGCCAACATCGACCCGTCGCGCCGGCGCCCGTCGATGTTCGAGCCGATCCACGGCTCCGCCTTCGACATCATGGGCAAGGGGATCGCCAACCCGCTGGGCTCGTTCTGGACGGCCAGCCTGATGCTCGACCATCTCGGCGAGGGCGCCGCCGCCCGGCGCCTGATGGCCGCCATCGAGATGGTCACGGAACGGCGGGAGCATCTGAGCCCGGATCTGGGCGGCACGGCAGGGACGGCCGAGGTGACGGACGCGGTGATCGCCGCCCTTCGCGGCGGCAACGCCTGACGCGTCCGGACACATCCTGCGACTGACACGGAGCAGGTCGTCCGAGACAAATCCCCACTCAGGCCCTCAGCCCGCTCGCTCCGACTGCAGCACCCTGTCGACCGCAGCGTGGGCGTGAGCGATGGTCGTGTCGATGATGGGAACGGGGCTGTCTCAGCGGGACGGTGTTGACTGCTGCAATCGATGCTCAGCTGCTCGACGTCGGTGGCGGTGTGGCCGATGACGGGGCAAGGGAGGTGAGAAGCCGAAATCAATTCCTTGGCGAGCAACAAGCGTATGGGTGCCCAGTTCCGGCCAGGGCGGGAGACGAGCGTCCCCTTGCCCCGGCTCGTATGAAATCGCTTCAGGGGGTTGCAGCCTTCGCCGCCGCGGGCTTCCAGCTGCGGGAAACCTTGGATGCCGGGGCGGGGGCCGCCGGGGGCTCGCTGCGACGGGTGCGGAGGCCGATCTGCTTGGCCAGTTTGCTGCGCTGCTCCGCGTAGCGGCGCGCCACCATGGGATAGTCCTTCGGCGGGCCCCAGCGGTCGCGGTACTCATCCGGAGTCATGCGTTAGGCCGACGCCAGGGGACAGAGTAGACTCCAGCAGCATCGCAGGAGGCTGTCTGCAAAGAGCCGACAGCGGTCATGGGCCTTCTCCTGCAGTGAATCTCGGCTGGCGAGTCGGGTGGCTCCTACAATCGAGGCGTCAGGCGATGTGGCTCGCCCTTCCAACGGTGAAGGGTTGGTAGGGCGTGCGACGTGCGCTACCTGACGCTGGCCTCGACGCCTGGAGCAGGCGTAGCCTGCTGTGGTGAACGCTCCGCAGAACGCAGAAAGCCCCGCCTTTTTTGGGGCGGGGCTCTGGATCAGATCTCGATGTGTATCGAGTTATAACAAAGGTGGTTGCGGGGACAGGATTTGAACCTGTGACCTTCAGGTTATGAGCCTGACGAGCTACCGGGCTGCTCCACCCCGCGGGGGTGGTGGTAGGTCATTGTGTCGAGGATGCGAA